>Ga0210059_1000539_pt1 | contig 49187 bp, 23 predicted proteins | sample Ectturendosymbi2_FD_188042 | JGI IMG/M metagenome (GOLD analysis project Ga0210059, IMG submission 188042) | Ecteinascidia turbinata endosymbiont from Florida, USA - Sample 2 (SPAdes) (version 2) | ecosystem: Host-associated > Tunicates > Ascidians > Unclassified | place: Key West, Florida...
GGCCTATCCCAGCACTTCTTACTTTTTTATGCTTGGTGTGTACACAGTGTCCACATACTTTACTGCACAAAAGCAATACTGGTGAGACGCAGACTCCGAAACAATTCACGGACAACTACTGCATTTGTTCTCCATACAGGAGTTTTGAATAATTGAGGAAAAATGATTTTATTTTTTATATATTTTATATTTTATTCATTCTATTTAAAGATCGCAAGATTCTTACCTCCTCGTACACTCTTTGCTCATCGATGTGATCAGTCGTTCAAGGTGTTCGATGGTTTGGAAGCAGGTAATTCAGCTTCTTCTGGGGATTGATTTCCTCCATGGGAATGTTGTATGCCGCCGTGAAAACGGCAGCACACAAAAGGGAAACTTTCAGAAAGACGAAAAGCTTTTTGACAACAAGCGAAAAACCCATGCTCACTGCTAGCAGTTCACAAAGATAGTGAACATCAGCTGTGAAATTCGCTTGACAAGGATGATTGTGACGTTTGCGATTGTGACGATTCAATCGTTGTTACTATTTACCACTGACTCATGTACAAAGTGTATCAGCAAGGCTGAGAATGTTGAAGAAAATGCGAAATTCAAGTGGAACTTTAGTATGTTTGGTTAAAGGTATCTTTTTGACAGCTTTGTGCTTCTCTAACAATCAACCAATAAACGTTTATTGGCAGTTGTTTTTCCACATGATATTTATTCAAAGCAAGGAAATTCAAGGAAAATTAATAACAGGTCAAAGATTAAAAACCAGGTTCCAGTCACAACCACTACCCTATATGGGCGTATAGGGTAGTGACTGTTGTGCCTACCAGCACAAGAGGCACTTTACACGCGTTTCGGAAATAAACGCTCTCACTTTCTGTGAAATATCCTTCCTAAAATACACATTCTATTCACTATCTCTCAGCATTTCCTCATTAGAAGCACCATTGCTGCTGAATGATGTGGATGGCCAGAGTTTGTTATTGACAGAAACTGGTATTACAGAGCAGTCTGGATATTTGCTGTCTCAATTGCTTGATAATTTTGCAAGGGTGACGCCACAGAGGGCAAGTCTTGTCACTGGAGTCTGCAAATGAATCGACCACCGTGTTCCTGAATTTTCATTCTTTGTTATCCAACATGCCGGGAGCATTTAACTGAACTCAGGTTGCTTCCTCTTTTGATTTTTCATCATTTTCTTTAGTATATGTACTGCCGAAGCAAGTATATTACAAACCTGAATTTGACCTCGTCAAATTCGCCCAGGCTGATTTGCCTTGCATGACTGAAGTGCTTTATTCACCTATGAAAGCTGCTACTTGGTCCACTGCTTGAGCTCTATCAGGCGTCACCACCGTGGGTCAGAGTAAATCCGATGTCTAGCGAAATTTCTGACCTATTATTGTTCATCAATTATTTTGCTTCTTAGAGTAAAGGAATAAAATTTGGTTATTACTTTTTTGATGTGTATTGTGTGAATTAAAACTTTTTGGTTCGATGTCAGATACCCACAACCATGGGCGCAATTTGGTGGGGGACACGGGGGACGTGTCCCCCCACTTTTTCAGACGGGAGGGGCATAATATGCCATGTCCCACCCACATTTTTCTCTTTAGGTTTTATATTTGGAGAGGTTTCAAAAATAAAAGTGATGTTTGTCACGTTTTGTGTGAAGAGCTTTTCATGTTAGATGGCAGGCCATACATAGCCGAGTTGATGTTGAAACAGAGTTTGGTGTGGTATCACTGATTCTGTTAGTTAATGAATTTTAGCTTCGATAAAATAATTTTTAGCATTTTTCAAGTTTCTAGAGACCGTGAAAGATGGTTAACTGTTTCTGTCCGACGTTTTTCCCTGTGTGGTATGCTGTTAGAAAGGTTATTTTCTTGTAACAGTGAGAGTATTACAGCTGCACATGTGACAGACCACAGTACAGCCATGATTTGTTCCGTGCGGAAATGTAACTGGCTTTGCTGTAACGTTGGTTGTCAAGTATTCAGAAACAGACAGCGTATAATTTAATGATGCTAGTGTAGGCTATATAATGTTAGAAAGTTAGATTTTCAGGCAAACCTCTGCGAAGCTTTTGCCAAAGACAAAAAGCAGCACTATTGTGGAGACTTAGTTTTGAGATGGGGAGTTTAGCAAAAGAGTGTTTTCAACCATTAGTGGACAGGATTTCAATCAAAACGGTGAAGTAACTACAGTATTTACCTAGCTGTATATTGACCTATAGATCAAAACGTAGGGGCTTGACTCGGAAATAAGGATAAAATGTACATTTATCTTCACTTCTGGTAATGTCGTGACAATGGTGACCACCAAAAGATATTTTTTTCCGTGACTCCTACACTTTGTGCTTGTGCTAAATGCATTGGTTCGTAAGTCATCTGATTTACTTGAGTTTAACCAAACCCACAATGCAACAATGTTTTCATCCAAGTGCGAAACATTTGCTTTACAGATACGTCACACTTAATTTTCTTGGGCATTCTTTTCGTGTTGAAGGTGAAACTTGGTACGTTTTATGCCAATTTACCGTTGTGCATTTTGATTTAATCTCAAATATATTTTTGTGTCATTATGCAAGTGCAACTCTTAGAGTGAAACTTTTGACATGGTGCAGAGTTATAACTCTGGCCGGGCTTGGGCTCAAGTTCGTCAAAATATTTCGGGCCTGCATACAAAACATTTTTATAACATTTAGAGTAACGGCTGTTTTCTTTCGTGACGTAGATTTGTTGTGCTCACTGCGGTAACTTCTGTTAGTGAAGTGATTGCGATTTTTCTTAATCTAATTCTGTTTGCAAACACAGCTGCGTTCTTTTATTCTCTGCTGGAATTAGTCTCACACGATTTTTGAGAAGGCGACAACGATGAGGAAATTAGCACGCGATGGCGTTGCGTCGAAAAGATCAGTCACGCACGCGATTTTCGGCTTGTTTTAAGAAGCCTACAAACCGGCTTTTCATATCTATAGAGCTATCGTAGAAAGTTTCTTTTATGCATACTACAGCGCCATCGTAAATAGTTCAGTGACTATTTCTTTTTATGTTGAGAAACATGATATTCCGCAGTATTATCGTTGACTAACATGCTACGTTTGTGCCAGATTATGCCAATGTTTTGGTCAAGGTGGTTGCTATTTTCGGTGTGATAAACCGTGCACCTGCAACTACACCTGCACACAACATTTTTTGTTACTCCGTCGTTGCGCATATCTTAACTCCCTCGGTAAATTTGGCTTTCAGGCCTGTATCGGGCTTCAAAAATAAATGTCGGACCCGAGCCGGGTTCGGCCTTGGACCGGGTTCAGGCTTCAGAATGAGGCCCTTTTACAACTCTGTGTGGGTATGTATGCAGGGGCCAACAAGGGAAGATTGAAAGGATACGTCCTCCACCCACCAACAGTAAAAATAGATTGAAATCATTTTGTGAAGTAGGCTACGCTACTTTTAGGCCAAATGTTTTTTCTGCTGGTCAGAGGATATCAGTGGAGATTTTGGTAGGGGTGGGGCTGCAGTGCAGCCGCTGCACGCATGATACCCAGTTGAATTAAAAAGATTTGTAGTTTTTTTCAAAAAACGGAAATGTGCAAGAAAAATATTTATCGTCATTGTAACGTTAAGCGACTTGAACAAGACATCAAATCGCGGTGTAACCCACACTAATAAAATGCATGAAAACTGAAGTGTTCTACTGTAAAAGTGATATTCACGGGCGATCAATGCGATTCAGCATTTTTGCTCTCCAAGTGACAGCTCTGATAAAACCCAATTGATGTCTTCTACGATATTGCTGTGCTTGTTTACATCCAAATACGATATTAATGGAAACAGGCTGAACTACAGTACCGTGTCCAGCAACAAATTTAAGTATATCAATATGTAAATCATCTGTAAGGACAAAGCGTGATTAATAAGGCAACCAAAAGTCAATAAAGTCAAAATTTTTTTGCCGTTTCTAAAATTTATGAAACGTCCACAAACCAAATTTCACGCTCATACCATGAGGGAATCCCAAGTTATTAGGTCAAAAAAAGTCAAAATTTATCATTAGGTCAAATTTATCGTTAGGTCAAAATTTTCTTGCAGCACGGTTTTTTCTCTTTGTCGATATTTTATTGAAACTGCAACAACAGATAGTGGTATGCTTTTGCAAGTTTAGTTGCAATTCTGTAATAATAATGGGCTTGTTGCGATTTCTGGCGTAATAATGCTGTTTTGCCCACTACTGGACGATTGAATATTATGTAGGATAGGCGTGGCAGGCGAGAAATGTGGTCCTACAGTAGGCTACTTGTTTTGGTAAATGCTCAATCCATTATGCATATAGTGTTTCAGTTTATGATGTTCTCAGGTTTGACTCTACTGTAGTTATTAATGAACTTATCAATATATCATCCCCAAAGTTAAACAACCAAATTTTTTTTAATTTCGAAGCGGAGTGCATAAATATACTTCGGGGTTATCCTCAACACCTAAGGCTGATTATTTTGCAGTTGCAAACGCAGAAAATTTATAGGTCAAAAGAAAGTCGAAATTTGTAAATTATAAAGTCAAAATTTAAAGTTTTTAGGTCAAAAAATTGGTTGACCTAGTGATTAGTGTTGCTCTCAAAACTCATCTAGAAATAAGATTGGGAATCTGTATATATAAAACGTCACTTTTGCATAGACCCGATGATTATATTGGTTTCACACAAAGCTGTCCCCCCACATTTTACAACAAAATTTCGCCCATGCCCACAACATGTATCTCTTCTAAACTCTAGCCAAACTTTTTTTTCATTTACACAACAAACATCAAAAAACTAATCGCGAAACTGTATTCCTGTACTCTGAGAAGCAAAATAACTGACAAAAAATCATAGGTAAGAAATTTCGCAGAGGTCAGAAATTTCGTTTGACACCAGATAGTTATCTGGATTCTATTTGAATAACGACTGAGGATGCGTAATTTTACGTGAAATTGATTTCCTATAAAAAATTTGCTGATCGATTCCTTGCTTACACTCATCGTGGTAAGTACATTCTCGGATAGTTATCATCCCTGATCCCTGGTGCAGCAGATCAGCAGTAACCGCTTGAAAGACCAGTTTCAGATAGTAACGAAGACCCGCGGCAATACGAGCTGATGTGCAAGTGCAAGTAAACCGAAACAAGGTAGGACTCCTGTAGTGTTTTAGAGTTTGAGATTAGAGTTAGACCTTTGTCTGTGTTTCGAAACCACACAGCAATGGCTATGGCAATTTTCACTAATGTAGTCGAGACCGAGACCTGGTTAAAACTTCGAGATCGAGACTTCATCATCAAAAATTCCGAGACTCGGGACTTGAAATTCAAGACCAAGACTTCCAAATTTGTGCATTTTTCCGAAATTTTTGGAAATAATGTCATCATCATTTCTAAGTTGAATTTGTTTCAAATTTCTGGCATTTTTCCGACCTGTTTTGGTTGTTTCTTACCTGCAAATACAACAAAAGAAAAACTTGTTGAATTATAGAAGTTTTAGTTTTACTAAACCATAGGCCTATGGCATTTGTTAATTGAAATAATTCTTTGCGATATCTCATTTAAAGTCTCGAGACCTGTAGCCTTTGAGGCATAGGCATAGCCAGGGGGCCCAAAGGGGCTATACCCCCCAAAAATTTTTAGCAAATATTATTATTTTGTGCTTTGAGAGGCGTTTTTCTAAGCAAAATAGTGTTATTCACCTAAAATGAAACATTTTGGCCCCCCCCAAATTTTTGGGCTGGTTGGGCCACTACTTCGAGGTCACCTGTAAATGCCACAACATCACTAAGGTTACCAAGACAAGATCACTAAGATTGCTAAGACAAGATCACTAAGATGACCAAGTGCTAAGATTGCTAAGACCACTAATGGTAGGATTGCTAAGATCAATTTCTGATCTTCGCATTTTTTACGATCATTCTTAGTAAATCACAGCAATCTTAGTGACCTTAGCCATCTTAGCTATCATAGGAATCTTAGTGATCTTAGCGATCTTAGTGATCTTGTCTGTGGTATTTACAGGTGTCCGCCTTCGAGGCAGTGACAAGACCTGTCCTGAAACCTTTGAGACTGAGACTCGCAAAAATGGTTTCGACATGTCTCGAGACTGATCATCACTGGCAACTGTGCAGTATCAAAGCATACTCAACATAATATTTTGTTTCTCAACTGGTTCAGTTCATACAATAGCCTAATAAGTGAAAGTTGGAGTGCTGTTAAAGTGTTTCGCTCTTAGTGTTAATTGTGTGCTTACGTATGCTTACTTTCTGTAATGCGCTTTGACTAATCATTTTTGTGCTCGTGTGTTGTTTGATTGTGCTTTTTATGTGGACCATGAATCCACAATAAATTAGTAAAATAAAAAAAAATCATTCTAGGCTAAGTAATATAATTCTAGGAAAAGTAATAGCCTACTACTGGGCTCATGTTGGTGACTTGTAAAAGACGTATATCCTTCAGTAACGGATCTTGGTTGTGGATATAAAATGACAGAACTGGAATCATAAAAACCTAAATTTTACGATAAGTAATGACACCACAACAGTAGCAAAAATGATATTTCTTTCTACCCCAAGCCTAAATTCAGCCACCATCGGTCTCATACCAACATTATTCCATTCTTGACAACAAGCTCCAATGGCACCCAAATTTAGGTTTGAACAGTTGTAAAAATATGAAATATGAAGCCATCATAACTTTTTTATCTTAGGTGATTAGGGAAGGTTATATTAAATTGTAATGACAAATTTTTTTTTCTGTTTTATCTTTACCTTAATTTATTGTGTAACGTGGTATTTTTCCACTCAGGTTACATCATCACATATCCGTCAACGATGTCTGCGTTGATGGACATCTGTTCTTTACATTGTACCCTAATGTTAAATGTAACTTTGTTGCTGAATTGATGCCATAGCCTAATACATTATTGGCTTGAACATGCATGCAATTTTCAAATCATTAATTGTTTCTATGTGTGACATGATGTGTCCGTAAAAAACTGCTAATGTTTTTGACATGAAATGGTATAGGCCTAATAATTAACTACACATTTCAAAGGCCCAATAATTAATTATGCAGTATACACCTAATCATTAAGTATGCATTTGTTTTAATGCATTGTTCTCTGCCTCATAACCTTTACTGTTGCTTGCTTCCATCACATATTATGTGCATACTTCACCTGGTCATCTGTAAAACTTTACTCTTCACCCATTGCTCCAGTATTGCTTCTTCATGTCTTCATCCTGTTTCTGTACTATGTAATGTTGCTATTAATTTTTTATTGGTGTTGTTTCCAATTTATTGTTGTTTGTGTTCTTTATACATTTCATGCATGACCTGTGTGATGCGAAGAAGCTAGTATGCAGACTCACTATTGTATGGACTATTGAAAGAATTCTAGCATTTTGGGGAAATCCTAAAACAGGGAAAAACATTTCAATTAGTGAAAATTCAACTGTAGCCAACTGCTAATATCATAGCCTGTTTACTTGTTTCGTAATAATCACTGCTTTGCGTACTTGCACTCGTTTTTACTTTTAATTTACTTGGACTGAAGATGCCGTATGGCGAAATCGATTTCCATTAAATAACATCAATGCGTGCTGATTTTTGTTACTTGTGCAGTGTGCACAGACAGTGCATAGCTTGTTTATTATTAATATGGGATTAAAAATGGTATTTTTTATTATTTTAAAAATATTTTTGTATGAACACATTTGATTCTGGCACCCGTCATTATGCATGTGGTTACTCACCAGCTGATTGAGCTAGAGAGCTATTCAAATGCTTTGAAGATGCAGCAAATCTTCTAGTTTGGATTTCTAAAAAATTTAAAAGTTTTGGATTTGTTTTTTTTTGTGGATGATGTCATAAATGGGGTAGGTTGAGGCCTTTTTAGCCCAGGTTACCAGGCCCTGGGCACCAACACCAAGAGCCAATTTTTTGACTCAAGTTTTTAGTGTAAACTAGGCTATAATACGAGCCTACAAAGCCTTTGATTAACTACCTAGTATTTCTGGTTGAAAAGGTATGGCCAAAAAATAAGTAATTAATTAAGGGATTAATTAATTAATTTGTTGTTTTTAGGCCATAAGTTTGGAACCAAAAATATTAAAAATACAATGACAGCTTTCTAGCTCAATCACCTGGTGAGTTACGGAGTTGCAAAGTGGCGTAAAAATAGTGACTCAGGCGTGATTTCAAAGTATGAGTATATCGTACATCAGCTCCCAACGTGCTAAGCTTCTAGCTAAAGTTTTATAATAAAAATGATTGTTTTACTGCTATTTCCTTAAGTTATGTTTGAAGGTACTATTCAATTTTGCTAGTCTAGCATCACAGGAATTGCATTTGAGCTTTTGCATGTAGATCTGCTGCAACAAGACAAAGATAAGCTGAAATGCAGGTTTACATTAGAAAGCACAATATTTGAGATAAGGTCATTCTTAAACCACTGTCATAAACATCAATAGTATGTAATAGGACAAGTGAAGATTGTACTTGTGCATAAGTTAATCTTTAATCTTATCTCCAACACTAGTGGTACCACAGAAAAACACGAGTTACTATTGCTGATTGTTTGCATGCAAATATGATAGAAACTAGAGAAGAATAGATGTCTTGTGGATTTCTTTGTAGACTGCTCGAAACATTGTCTTACAGTCAGTGTTATTTTCTTCCAAACTGACCACAGCCAGCCACTGTGACCTTCAATGATATCCTGTACACTTGACGTCATAGTATGAGTATATCATTGAATTTGTCCAGGAGGCACTTTATTGTGAATCTGATTAGACTGTTTCTGCCTAGAAAGTCCTGTTTTGAAATTGTTATTGGGCTCGGAGAACTAATTTTGTCATGAAATACGCCTTAACAATCTTGATCCTTTCCTACATGGAATATCTTGCTGCATGATCTGTTAAGACTGTGAAATAAACTTTAGAGATCCAACTATGATTTATCTGGGAAACAGAAGCCTGGGTTAATTTGATATGAAATGATTACAATAGTAAAATTATTATATCTTTTCGAATCATCTTGTACCTGACTTTTTTCCGCATTTGAATTGGAAAGTTGATCCTTAACAAATCAAAGCAGATTGATGTAGTCACTCAGTTTTCAAAATGTGCAGTTTTCAATAAATCCACTCTTGCTTTTGAAGATCAAAACCATCCTGATATCAGTGAATCTGTCATTTATTTACCTTATCATTTTTTAAAAACTTTATCAAGGATTTATCTGCAAGACAGTATTTGCCAGTATCTCTTAAATCTTATTATAAGGATAGTAGTAGTGCAATGATGAATGAAGGTTTGGCTCTAGTCTATTCCTTGCGGCAAAATAATCCAGAGGTTCTGCTCCCATATTTAAATATTTGCTGTGTTTTTTCTAGAGTCTACAAAAACTCTGTGAACCTTTAGTTGGGAAGTTTTACTGAAAGATTTTGTAAATTGAGTGCTTCTGTAAGTTTTTTTACTTGTGTGGCATTCAGTCTTATATATCTAGTTTCAGGCAGTTAATGTCCAACACTCGAGGGAGAAATGATGGTTTCTTGTTGCTTTCAAAGACTTCATTCAGTTCCTTTGAGTTGCTAAACAAAAACATGACTGAAAACAAGTTGCTGTACTTCTTCCTTTTATGACTAAAATTTTGCTTAGTACTTTAAAACTTGAAACAACTTTATACATGTGCACATTTGTTCAATGGTATGAATTTTGATGTAACCTATTTATCCACTCAATTCAAGTGTCTAATGCTTTCATAAGTTTTCTGCTTTTTATCCATTTTGTGAAATTTCTGTATGTTAATGAAAAGATTGTTGTTGCTGCTAGCATATTTGTTCTCTCATAGGATTGCTTGTGTGTATACACTCACACCTCTACTGTGCAGTGTGGTTAAATTATTTGTATTTCTTGTGTAATACCCACCCAGAAGATATGGTACTTGATTCAAGACAAACAAATATATAAATGCGAAAGTATAGGGCTTTGCAACATGTCTATAGTCTTAAGTTGTAGTTTGTATTTCAGGTAAAAGTTTATTTAAAAATGTTGTATGTAAAGGCAGTTGTAAATATACTTCATTTTATCAAGCTTACTCATTCTTGTTGAGGTTTACTCATTCCTATTTTGTATGTCATTTTTAGTGGGTAAGACAACTTGCTTATATCTACTGTAGTTCTTACTGGCCCTTCCTTGAGATTCAATATTTCACATGTTGTGTATGTGTCATACATGAGTGAGGATCATCAAATATGACCAGTGGATTCAATGCATGTGTTTTACAAGGTCATCTTCGAGATAATTCTGAGAGTCCAGGTATGCTGATTATTGTGGATACACTATTTCAATCCAGATTTTATTTTGCAACTCTTGGTTTTATTTCATATGGTAAAAAAGAGAATGTTGAAATTGTATACCTTTACTTGTTTTTATAAGGAGTATTATTATTTAGCATTCAGTAAAAGAAATGGCTCGACATGAAATGCTACAACTGAGTGAAAACCATGTTTATTTACTGCCAGATATAATTCCATGGGACAGTTTATAAGGCAAGGTGAAATGTGCTCTAAGTGAATTAAGAAAGATAGCAGAAAGTCAAAGATAATCTGGACACTTACATCAATTATAATTATGTCATTTGTGTATCATTGGTTTTGACATAAAAGTAATTCATTTACCATGAGAAGAAATACCATTCTGTTATATTTTTAAAAACCATAATGGTACTTGAAAAAATTAGTCTTTATTATGTTTTAAGCCTTTTCTAGGTGGCCGCTGTTTGGAATCTCAGTGACAACTATGACAAGATATACAAAGTGAACTATTTTATCTGAAGACTCAACAACTGTACATACCACCTGTACTTCATCGATCTTAACACCTTTGGATTTACCTTTAAATCCTGTGTGATCCACTATTTTCACGCCACTTTGCAACTGTGTGACTCAGCAGGAAAATTGAGCTAGAGAGCTGTTCAAAGCTTAAAAGATGCAGCGAGTCTTATAGCTTGATTTTTTTTAATTGGGAAGTTTTAGATTTTGTTTCTTTTGTGGGTGACGTCATAAGTAGGATATGTTTTGGCATTTTTGGTTGAGGTCAAAGGGCCCTGGGCCCCAACCACAAGAGCCAATTTTTTGACTCAAGTTTTTGTTAAAAACTAGGCTATAATCTGAGTCTTTAGAACCCTTGGTTGACTTTGTAGCGTTTTTGGTTCAAAGTTATGTGAAAAAAACATGATTTGGATAAAAAAACAAGTTTGGGTAAAGATATTTTTTACCCAAATTTTGGTTATTTCAGCATGACTTTTCCCCTTGTGTGAAACTCTACCTTTTAGCATAACTAATCTGTTAGTTATGTCACGGTGAGACTCTACCTTCTCTTTACAATTAACACCTTTGGCACCAGTGTACGAAATTAATGAATTAGGGGATTAATCAATTATTTTGTTTATTTTAGATCATAACTTTTAAACAAGAAATGCTAGAAAGTCAATCAAAGGCTCAAAAGCCTCAGATTACAGCTTAGTTTCCACTAAAAACTCGAGTCAAAAATTTCCTTTAGCGATTGGTGCCCAGGGCCAGGTAACCTGAGCCAAAATGGCCTGAAACTTACCCACTTATGATGTCAAACACAAAAAAAGGAAGCACAAAACTTTCCAATTTTTTCATTGCAATCTAGAAGACTTGCTGCATCTTTTGTGGGTTTGAACAGCTCTCTAGCACAACTGGTGGATGAGTTATAGAGTTGCAAAGTGATGGTTTTTAAGTGGCTCACACGGGTCTTAAAAGTAAAAACAACCACGAGTCGAAGGTGTTAAGCCCAATGTGCACACAGACGGCTTCTAGTGCATTTTCAGCAGTCTAATTCTATGATGTCACAGCACCTGCTTCAGATTTCAGCAAGGTCTGTGTTCAACTAAAAGCAGTTTCAACTTTTATGCAGTAGCTGGCTTCGAAACAGCTCACAGTCAAACACAGACCTTGCTAGTAGCTATAACATCATAGAATAAAAAACATATAGTTGTCATATCAAGGATCCCACACGCCCACAAAAATTTCAAACTTGGCATCTATGTTATTGGTACAGGCTGAGTGTGATTTCCAACTCACAAAAACCTATATGAAAAAAACATAACAATCATTTTATCTTGATACTGTGTTTATTTGTAGATGTTTTCATCCAGAAATATGGAAAAAATGTTTCACGCAACAAACTTCTAACTGTGAAGAAGTGAGTTACTTCCATGTATGTGTTAGCCTGAAGTTATGTCTACTGTTTGCAAGAAAATATATATGTATATCTGCCTACTAGTAATTTATGATTGTATGGGAGAATGTTTCGACAGCACAAAACAACATTATGCAATACATTTATGAGAAATCCCAATGCAATGTGGGAACCATAATACAGTACAATTATAACCTAAACAACACTACAAAAAGCTGTTTTTGCCAAAGCAGGTCTATCTGTAGTATCCCCAAAACACCTAAAACGATCAAATGGTTTTCTAGTTGTGTAACCTAACAACACAGTTGAAGACTAAAGTAGAAACTGTTCACATTGATTTTAGATGTTTTGTTCTTTTTTGCCTTTAAAGGACTTCTTTTTTTTAATGTTGTGTTTGCTTTTTGTTGTTTTCTTGGTTAAAAACAAGCGAAAAAATGAAAGAAAAATGGATAACACGTCCTGCTATGCACACCAAAATGAGTGTGTTGTGTGTGTATGTGTGTGACAGAACCTCCAAGCAGAGGTTGATCACTTTTGGAAACTCCACACTTCATACACTCTGGTGAGCCCCAAGGAAAAGTATGGGCGATATATTGGATCTAAGTTCAAGTACAAGGGCTGTCAAAGTGGAGAAGCATTTCCTGCTTGTGTAATGTTTTCCCCAATTACTTTGCATGGCCAAAGATCTCAGTTTGCCTGTAATAGAGACGATTTCACTTGTAGCCGAAACTTTGTCAGGTATAACCCTTTGGACCAGAGTGTACATGGGATTAATGATGTCTAAAGGGTATTCGACTTTCCTTAAATCTGCAGATATTCAAAACTGTAGTACCACCACTGATTGCAATTTAGCTTCATGCCCTGAACTCAAGTGACTAAATACCAGCATTTTATGCTGCCCTTCTTGCTGGTATTGACTATTTCTTCTTCTGTTCAGTGTTTATGCCTACCATGAGGAAGATTTAACCTGGTATTTATGCCACACAACTGTATGATTGCATATTGTGAGCTTTGCATTTTCAAAATATAGCTTGTATGTAGCAATGTTTTTGGTTGGCTTGTTGATTTTTTATGTTATTGATCATCAGATTACCAGCATTAAAGAACTTGTATTATACTCATACCAAATCAATATATATGTCATTTCATGGTCCACAATATTTGTGATATATGATGGAAAAATGGTATGTAAACACAAAATGCCAATAATCATACGTTAGATAGGCAAGCTCAAGAAAATCACTACAAAAATAAATAAAATCAGCTTATGTCATTCTGTCCTATGTAAAACCAGTTTGATATCTTGTCCAAGGATCTATACTCTGTATAAACTTCAAAAAATAAACTTCATACTTACTTTTATGCAGTTTAACCTTGCATCCATGTTATCTATTCTCATACATCAGACCTTAGTATTTACATCACAGTTATTGACTTGTCCACCAGTCTCGATGGTTATAAAAACTTGTAAGTAGTTCCAAATACTTTCTGAGCTTTGATAATCACATTAATTTTTATGGATCATCGACGTAGTAGTTTTTTTTTTCGAAACAAGTTTGAGGCTTGATGTAGATTGTTCCTGTCAGAACTTACCATTACAAACAACTTCCTATCAGAGCTCAAAAAAACATGTCTGAACTGAAGAAAAACAGAAGAAAAGGTGAATTTGAGCAAAGTTTAAAACGTGATATTGTTTAAGGCTTTTGACAAAAATTTTTTCCAAGATGTCTATAATGCCTTTATTTTGTGAAGTTTAATACCTGCTGCTTTTGTTTATTGTGTCAATTTTGGAAGGTCACTTACACATTAACAGTTTAATCTAACAATTTACTATTTTTAGATTGCCAGATGCAAAGTTGGATAAAAAACACTCTGCACCTATTGTAGAACATGCTGCTACAGTCCAAGTAAAGGTAAGGAAAATTGCTCTGGTGGTTGCTGCTGTAGATGTGAATGTGATAGACTGTTGTTTCACAAAATGCTTACTTCCTTTTCACAAAGCTTATGGTTATTGGCAGTTACTTTTTTGTGCAAAGTTTGGCAAATGTTTCTTCTGCAAGTTACTCATTGAGTGCACACACCTGTTGTCTCATTAGAATCCGTTTCTGTTTCAGTGTGATTTATCAAAGATTTGTTACCTTGCTAAAGAGGTAACAACTTAAAAATTGAATTGAGCCCAATGCAATCTTTTGTTAAACTGCTCATATTTTATTTCACCCTTCAAATCTATGTTATTTTTTCATCAGATTTCACTAAAAATACAAACAGCTGTCTGGTAACACTTGCATGGTTAAATTCGTGCATTTTGCATATATTGTTTATTTTGGCAGATAAAATTCTGTGTCCAATTATGCAACTCATATGTGCTCAATCTCTGACTTTAGTTTAACTCTGAATGTATTTTGGTTTTCTTTTTCTGTGTGGAGATTATGTTTTTTGCACTGTTCTTAGAATATATCTGTTGATAGAGTGTTTTTTCTGCTGGTGTACATTTTTTGTTTTAGTTCATAGTAAACTACCAAAGTTTTGGATTGCGCAATGCAAAATTTTTCCAAAGTAAAAAGGGTTTTCTTTTGAAACAACAACTTATAGCAAAACACCTTTTTTCGTGTGGTGCACTTCACTGTGTGGGTCGTGTATCTGTAACTGGTATATGTGCCGATGTGTTTGAGCAGAGCGTCAGCAAACCAAGTTCATGTCTTATTGAAAACAAACTGGAACATCTGGAAGAAAACACGTCTAAAAATGAAGCTTTGTTTGAAAGAACTCAGCAGTTGGAGAAAAAGATGAATGAGTTGACTGAGCAAAGACTACAGTTTCTGGAGCAACTGCAACAGCAGCAGCATGAATGGCAGGTGTGGAGGTTTCTGTGGGTTTCTTTGTCATTTTTAGGCATTTTTTTGCTTTAGGTTGCAACATAATGCCCGATTTACCAAGTATTCAACGCTCAGTTACGGATTGATTTGTTGTTTGCTGAGTATTGATCATTGCTGATGTTAGGCACTGATCCATCAACCCGGGGTGTCCCCACGTATTTTGCAGTTACTAGGATTTGGTGAATCAGATGGGTCATACGTATTTTGAAGAAAACATTGTTCATTTCAGTTTTCATTGCAGGCTGCTCGCTTTGTATTCCCCTTGGTTTGACCACAAGTGGTCTGCGGCGCCCACCTCCGCTTGTTTGCGCCGTGGGCCGCGCAACTGCTTTCGCAGTGAATGCTGCGCTGGTGGCGAGACAATGACAGCACCGCGCGTGAATCATTCCTAGAATTTTGTCTTCTATAGTGAAGTGTGACGTCACTTACTAATGGTTAGCGGGTACTTTGCAGATGCAGTATTTCAAAACTATGGAGAAACTTCAAGCGAGGCATGAGAACAATCAGAAATGTAAGTTTACTTTAACCTTCAAAGGGTGTGCAATGTAATTGACAGAAATCACTTTGGGTGGTGCGTTTGTTTGATTTTTGTCCAATACTTGTTTCAGTAATGTTTTTGCATGTGTGCAACTGTCTGCCTCTGATTCTCAGGGCAGGTCGTAATTAAAACTTCAACTCAGCTCCTTGGAACTTGTGCGAACTTTGCAATATCTGTTGAGATTTTGATTCAGCACTGATTCTTTTGGTGCTGACAAACTTTATCGCGGAGTTTATTTTTCATCTTCAGGATGACCTCTTCCTGTTTTCTTACAAAATGTTTTACGTCACATGCTTATCGAAGTTCTCGAATAAACCTTGTAATTAACGGAAACTAGTTGAAAGTTTCTGGGAAGGAAGCAAAAGTAGTTCAGTAGTTTCCCCCAAATGGAAACTTCGGGCGATAAAACTATCCCGTTGCTTCACTGGTTAATCCGTTGTCATTCGAATGAACGATAGAACGTTTTATCTACATGGAAATATAAACTCTCAGACAACTTTCAATTATTTCGCTATTTGAATGACCGAAGACTAATAAAAAATGTAGCTTTAGCAAGAGTAAAAGTTCACCACAGAATTTCAATGACTTCTGCTTCACATACATATTAGATAAATAGTTCTCAACCTTTTGTCATTGCGGACCCCTTTTACTGCCCTCAAAATGATTGCATACCATACGCCTTTGTCAGTGTTTTTTTAGGTTAAATGTGATTTTTTTGTCAGAAATATATGATATGGTCACTGCTTACTAAGAAATACAGCAATATACAACATTGACTGCATGACATGGCCATAGAGCACAGCCTTTAAGGATATATTTATCTTATGCAGAAAAAATCAAAATACCCTGTGGTTTAATATTTAAGAAGTTTCAGTAAAAGCTGCACTAAAGCCGAAGAAAATTTCCAAAAATGCAGTAAATACCTTGTGTTGTGTTGACTAACAAACTCTTAGTCTGCGTAAACTAAGTTGAAACCAAGATTGAAACAAAATACTCAAAATTAGGTTGATAGTAGCATGTTCTGCTAGATTAGGATCCACGAACAACTTGCAAGTGTAGGTTTCGAACTGGTAACAATTCCTTAGCAAATTCTGATGTAACAAAGAAGGCAATGATGCATTGTATCAGTTCCCGCTAAGCCATTTCATCAGAAACTATTTGATCCGTGAATGGTGTATGATGATATACGACACAGCAAAAATATTACGCGGTGAAACACTAACTTCAAGTTTGAAAACTGATAGTGGACGCCTGGTTAAGAATCACTACATTAAATGTTTCGGTTCTTGTGCTCTGGCTACAAGTGTATGTGACGTAGTTCTTTGAAATCTGCTGACGGTCTGAAACAGCTAAAAAGGAAGGCAGTTTAGAAATCGCCGAAACTTTTTTCCGATTGATGTTATTTAGCCTGGTAGCATCACTCGGAAATGTTTGTAATAAAGGTTTGGGCAAAACTCCAGCATGGTCTGCACCATTTGTATGTATTCGTCAAAAGTTCACTCGCGTTTTATGGTTATTTACGAAAAGAACCGTTGACGTGGAGTTTCGGATAAAGCGTTTGCAAATTCCTGAGTCCGGAATGATGTGATGAATCGACTTGACCTTTAGAACTTTTCTCCCCAAATTCATCTTCAGCTACTGCTCACGATCTTTGCGTTGCTGATCCACGAGAAACATAGGAATGCCGCATAAAGGTCTAATAAAAATTCTAGAATTAAAAAGCTGCGCTTCGTTTTTCAGTGATGCCTGCGTTGAGCGGTGGCAATATACCAGTCGACACTCCTGCGGATCTTGGCCCTGCTACGTCTGGATATAGGTATTGTGTTGTTCAACCTCCGCCCGCGAAATATTCACACACACGATTGCAAATGCTGCGCATTTACTGGTTTATGGTTTGAAATCGTTTTCAGCAGTTCTTTGAATTTTGTGGATATTCTCATAAAATTTACATAAAAATTCACATAAAAATGAATTGTCAGCATCTTTTCTTGTCGCTGTGATTGTGAAGAGCTTTATCATTTCGTGTCCAAGAACATACTTAATGTGTGATTTTTACTGAAGTTGCTGTTTCTAAATGGTTTAGAAGGTGTTTGCTTTTATGCTTTCTTAGCTTCTCTTTCATTCATCAATATGAGAAAGCTGTGACATTAAAATGTAGGTCTAATAGGAAACAATAATGTCAGAGATTTTAATGCTGCCATGGTGGACGTATCGAAACTAATGCTTTCATATTTACCCGAAATTCGTTGAGTTTTCATTTAAATGATAGAAATGAGTCATTTAAATCCGCGCTGTTGTTAATTTGCCAGCCTTCAAAGTTCCACCACGTTCGCTTTAAGTCTTCACCGACCTCGTGCATGAAATGTTTCTGATTTTCGTGTTTTTTGCGCAAACATTATTTTTTTAATCAGAGTGGAACAAAACCGGGTGTTTAAATGAACTCATGCTTGATGTTTGAGAAAAGAACATTTCATTGTAATTTATGAACAGTGTTGCGGGTCAAACATTTAAAACCGTTTCAGCTTCTTTACAAACGAATGTCCTATTACCACGTGTTCAGGTTTGCTTGCTTTTTTGGGGGGGCACAAAAAACGAAGGGTTATTTCACAAATGCAATCATAAAAACCAAATACCTACAAATTTTCGTGAGTGCTTCTCCCAAACCTTCAGGTTTTCAGCGGAATTGAAAAACGCCTTGGGGTCAAATGGGGTCAGATCCGACCGTGAAATGACTCAAAACGTCAGAAAAGCTCACAACTTTTTATCATAATTCCACCAAAAAGCAATCACTGTTTTACACTTCCTGGCCAATCGAAAACCGGGGGTACCTGGTCGCGCCGGCTTCTTCCGGCGATCAGTTTTCATGTACGACTTATATTTGATTATATAGAAGCTTAAGCTGTTGCCGGGTTAATTTTCAACACAAACCAGTCGCACGATCTCCCCAGCGCTTGGTCGCTCGTTTATGATCGACACCTTCTATTTATGATTGACACCTGATATTTATCTTCCACCGTGTGTTTTGTCAGTATCCCCGCTTCGTTCATTGAACTTCCTATTTCCTGAACGTCCAACGAAATATTTTTTTCATTTGCATTTATGTTTTTAATATTTTCCCCGCAGGAACGAATTACTAACAACTCCTCTGCCGAGACAATCGGTCCCGAAACCTTCGGTCGAACATAACATCGGTGAGTAGCTCGTGTGATCTGTGCTCAGAGTCAGGCCTGTGTTCTTTATAGAATATGATGCATGTAACGAACGACCAGGAAAACTGACTTCGTCTGAGTTTGACTAGCCGGGGGGTAACCTTAGACAGATCGCTGTGAACCCTTAAATAACTGACCTGGAAAGCAGCCTGGCAAATAGACCTTCGCCTTCGCTTCAACAGCCCGACGCTAAGACAAACCTGCATGCGCTCAGGAGTACAGGAACAAATCTGCCGTTTAACGGTCTACCTCAGCATCAACTGCATACAACAATTACGCAGCCTCCACTGTATAAAACCACAATCTGGACAAAAATATCTAAATTCAGCAAAAAAGTGAACACTGCAATATTCTAGTCGTGTCGGTTTCCCGGCTAGCACCAAAACTATGCCCCGGTCCGCAGAAGACACTACGCAGACTCACTCGTGCAGAACGATATTCGTTCGCAGCAATGCATTTTCATATTTGTCATTAGATTAGTCCTGTCGTGTTACTGATAGTAATTTGTTACGGACAACATGTGGCAGTGCCGCCTGTCGTGACGAAATCACGACATTAAACCACTATAACATCGCTTAACTTATATAACATGCTTATCTTGGCTTTTGTTTAACTGACATGTGACATTTAACCAAACATGACCATATTGTAAATCGACTGTAAGTGACGAACTAAAGATCTGGGCACAGAAATGTCAGGGTTTAAGTGACTCTTGCAACGACTTTCACGAACTGAAAATGGCCGCCGTACAGTCGCGGAACAGCGACACCAATCGGCACTTACGTCACTACCGTTTTACAAACACACGTCATGTCAGCTGTTCGTCATCAGTGACTGATCAAGCATGATATCTCGAAACTGTCTATTCATGTTCCAGACTGTTGTGAGACAGTCAGACAGTGAGGAAAGGTGGATGTGTGTGCACTTTGGAAATTTTGCCACTACTGGTTATCTTGTACGTGTTTAACAAAATCGTTGGTTGAATCAACTGCTGCAATCATGAACGAAGTGGTTGAAGTTAGGATGAGTCGTTTCACACTGGCGTCCAAGCGCGTGCAAAGTTAAATTTAAGCAATGCTCGCCACCATGCGGCCAGCTCCGTTCGTTACACTCACAGCTGGGTGGCAATGTGCATCTTTTTGATGCAAACTATTGTTACTTGAGTTGAGTACTTCATTTTTGGTCGGTTTGGTTGGACACGCGCCGACTGCCCCTGGAGTTTGTCGTGAGAAGTTGACCGCCAAGGTTGTGCCATTACAGTGTCGAGGAATACGAGCTTTGTTTGTTGGAATCGTAAGCTGACCTTTTGAAATTTTTTTTGATGGGTCCATCGATAATGATTTCATAGCCAACCGATCATTAGGAATACCTGGTGTTTAACCGTGGCTATCCATGCTATGCATGTTGCTACTGATTTGCTACCTCAGATGAGCCACCCAGGCGGACACGTGGACGTGTCAGCAACCCCCGCTCGGGGGACGAACCACACCAATCCCTCCAGCTCACCAATCCTTCATTCCCGCATTCGGTCCACAACCACCAGGTTGCGACCTCCCCAGAAATGCACGGGTTCAGCTCAACCGCCTGAGGACTGGTGTTGCCCGATTTGCGGCCAACATGAAATTAATTAGCCTGTGCGGCTCAGATTTGTGTGAATGTGGCAAGGTGCAGACTGCACACCACATCTTGCATGATTGCACCAAATTAAAACCTCCGTGCCACATCAATGAGGTGGACAACCCTGCTATTTTGGAATACCTTACCCAGTCAAAGTTCTGTATACGAAGGAAAAACGCCAACCGATGATGATGTCAGAGCCAACCGATGATGATGTCAGAGCCAACCGATGATGATGTCAGAGCCAACCGATGATGATGTCAGAGCCAATCGACTTCAAACTTACTTTGCGGTCTTCACCCTCCAAAGTTGCAAATCTTGCGCCTCGCATTGAAAAGTCCCAAAAGTTAAATATCATTGGCTTCATGTGTATTTGTGACAAGCACGAGAGGAAGTTGGTTTTCTTGACTTTCTGCGCATTGCAACGAAATCGTTGATGTACATATGTGGCTTCCCGTGGAAAGTATTTGTTTGACCAACTCTGTTTAACACCTAACCAAGAAATTTCAAAATAAACTTTACCACTGGATTCAAGAAACTTTACCACTAGACAAAAGCAGCAGGTATCCCGCAATAGTCAACACTATACAACGCCTCCCGGCGCTACCGCTCAGAACGTTTCCTCGTAGGCGACTGTGGAAGTGCAGGTGGGATCCTCCGCAACCACTGTTTACATGGCTGGGTGGCTTTACGTCTGCACGGCTGTCATTTCATCGGGCAACCTGCACGGCCCAGCTCATTTCCTTCGCTTCTCTGAAGCCCCGGTGTGCTGCTGCGGAAAGAGCACATTTCAAATGTGTTGTATGACTTTTGATGCGTGTGTTGTTTCCTGTCAAACTACGTAGCTGTTTGACTTTCTCCAAGCAATCCGTACATTGCCAGTATTTTCAAGCAAAACACGGGTTTTTGCCAAAACTAAAATTATTTTGGGTTCTCCTATTCTTCAATGTCAGACAAATAAGCCACAAAACAAAATACTTTTCATTTCTTTCTGTGATCTCTGGGCCGAGAAATATTAATTTACTTGTAACGTGCTTGACTGAGGGATATGTCGATAAACTTCCAGCAATTCCAATGTTTTTATCTTTTTTCTCTTCGTAGAAATTAGGGTTTGAACCGCTGGTTTGGATGGATAGAACCTGGAAGAAAAGCTGTTGAATATTCAGAAGGTTTCGCCCGAACCTCATTCATAAGCAAATCATTTGCTTTGCAGTGGAATGACGTGGTTTGCTGTTTAGACTTGACGGCGTCTTAATGAGAAGCAGATTTTGACTCTGAAACCAGTTCTGTCTCAGTGGTCACTGTTGCAATCAACTTCTAAGCTTTGGTCCCAGCTTCTCTGGGTGAAGACAATAAACCGAAGACGCCAACAGACTTCATATGATTCAGGATTATGCTCAAACTCGGTGAGAAACAAGGCACCGAAGTATCATTTCGAAGCTTCGCCACAAAGTCGCTGCAGAAGTGGAGCAAACACAGACAGAGCTCTGTGCACAGCAGTTGGTAGGTACGTCACGCACCATTGCATGCACTTCATCGCAACCACCTGTGCATGTAAAAATTTTGACAAAGTGTGCAGCTGTGAAATTCGCAGCCCTGAATGTTGAACCACTTCTCCGAATCGATAGATCCCAGCTACGTTGGTTCGGCCATGTGACCAGAACGTTCCAGGAAACTGGCGGGGCAAGTCCTGCTGGCCACACCCACGGGAAAGCGGCCCAGAGGTCGACCAAGGACCAGGTGGAATGATTGCATCCCCGATCTTGCTTGGTCTTGTCTTGGTGTGGAGCGAGCAGAACTCAGATTGCTGTTGATCATGAGATATTTCGAGTCCACCTGGAGCTGTTGTCCCCGCCACCCTCATACCAAGAAATGTTGCTGTGAAACTGAATCAAAAATGAATTTTAAAATAGCTGTAAAATTTTTTATCACTGAAAACAAACTTTTTGAAAAATTTATTTTTATAAATTGTTTTTCACAACTAAGTTTTTATTTAAATTAATACAATTTAATTGACAAATTCTTTGAAACTGAAACAAATTTTTTTTCTCTAAATTTTCCTGCGGAAATATTCCTTCCCAGAAAAAATTTCTTGACGGATTTTTTTTACTCTATTGCGCCCAACTCAGCCAACCAAGCGTTTCCCATTGAATTTTGTGAATAAACCATGTTTTAAATTCATTTGTTGCACGTTGGTTTTCACTGCATTGTTTATATAACAAAATCATCGATAACAGTATCTCTTTTATCATAATCTTGTTGAAGTCGATTTGAAATTATGACTGTTGTTATAGTAAGCGTAAATTACAAACATTAGATTTCGTTGAGAGAATGCAAAGCAACACATCGTAGAAGAAGCACGGTTAGCAGTGAGTTAGTACATACAAAACTGCAGTAAAACCCAACATGCAACGTGCATTTGAAGCATGGTTAAACCTATGGGAGGTTGGAGGAGTTAGGCGTAGTAGAGTAAAAAAAATTCGTGAAGAAATTTTCTGTGAAAAAATTTTTTGGAGAAAATAATCCCTTTCAGTCTCAATGAATGTAGCAAAATTTCTGTATGGCTCAAACAAGCCACCATCACTCTGTACGTCGATTCCATCCTCATGGAGTAAAGCTTCTTCTTCATCATTTGAGCGAGTTCTCTCAATCCACAGCTAGGCCGCACTAGACCTTGCGGCAGGCGTTGAGCAGCCATTCGATTTAAAGTTGATATTGTTCCACTTTGAACCACGTGTCATTGCAAAATAGCCTTAGTTTCCAAGTATTGTGTGAAAGTTTTTAATGAGATACAGTCGCGTAATGATAAACCAGGCAGCGCAAGCACATTCGTTCATTGTAATAAATGTTTTCTTTCAAGATAATTCCCCGACGTATCGATATGTGTCAGTCCATTTGATACTTAATTAATAAATGAAAATGTATAATTTTAATGCTCGATGCGCATTCACAAAGACACAATCTGCCACAAGGAAGATGTGGAGGTGCAGAAGATGTACCCCAACCAGACTCGAACGAATAAATTGTGAAAATAATTGAGAACAAGTTTGCGTTCGATGTTCGTCTTGTCACTTCAGCTTTCTGACAGGGCTTGGAATGTACCTGGACCAGGTCAGGCTGAAGCCATGAAAAGGATTCGTCCCATTGAAGAGTCAGGTTTAGACTTGGCAGACTAACATATGATGTTTTCTTTGTATGATCATCACTTTCTTGGGTTTTCAAAATAATATATAAGTAGAGTACATTCCAAAACAAACAGTCGCACTTAACCAGTTGTGTGATGGAAAACCTGATGTGCAGAAAACTCTGTTTCGGAAAAATCTGTTTTGTTACAGGAAGGACAATTGCGCCCAGGTAAGCCAGCGTTGTTTCTATCCAGCAGAGATGTAGTCGAGACCTGAACTTCGAGAGCGGGACCGGGTTAAAACTTCTAGACCGAGACTTGATAAAAAAATCCAGGAACGAAACTCGAGACTTGAAACTTTTCGTGGATTATGTCGAAATTTTTCTAAAAATTTTCAAAAAAATATCACCACTTCGCAGTTGAATTTTTTTCGAATTTGTGGCATTCTTCCTGTCTGCTTTTGTTGTTTCTTACCTGCCGATACAGCAGACGAAAAAAACGTTGAATTACAGAAGTTTTCCTAAACCACGTCGTTAGAGTATTCAAAGTCTCAAGGCTTGCGACCGAGACCCGAAAAACTGAGACCAAGTCTTGAGACTCCATCACTTCTTGAGACTCCATCACTGGTATCTACATTAGCAGCAATGGGTTGCAGTGCTTCTTAGGATCATTCGTACATGCAGTTTACAAACTATGCACGATTCACCCACAGACAAAAGTTGAAATGAGGTCAGTACGGCAATTACCGCCACAGCGGTGGTGGTCAGGCAGTTCTAATGTAACTCAGAACAGCATCGAGGTCGGTACGGGTGGAAACACCGGGGCAATAGGCATGAAGGTTAGCGGATTGGAAGCCTAACTTCTCAAAATACGAGGTTATTCAAAGCTGTTCAGTTATGTTTCGTTTATACTCGCTTTCTTGCTCCTTTAGGAGTGCCACGAGTGGTCTGCGCCGCCCATCTCCACTTGCGCCGTTGGTCCACGAGGCTACTTTCGCAGTGAATGCTGCACTGGTGGTGGCAAGGTCCATGACAGCACCGCGCGTGAATTGTTCCTTTGCACCCGACCATCAGCGCTGAGCATGAAGCTGGACAAGTCGCAAGCACCGTTTTTCAAGTCTAGTCGAACCCAGCCTACTAGATTTGATAGCACGTGCTCAAGCCTCTGCACCACTTAGCCGGCAATCAAAGCTGAATTGTTATTAATTATTTTAATATCCAGTTGTCGTCACTAAAGAATGCTTTGGTTTTTACCTGAAGCTGTGCTCAGTCCTTCGTTAATTTGCCAAAAACTGTGCGTTTGCTCCGCCCGGTGTTCCACAACCAAGCAATCTCAACCAACAATGCTGCAAACATCGTTGGCTTGAGGGGATTCCCGGAAGTGCTTGACACGACTACGTTTACGTCATCAGCCGGTCCTTTCTTGACCGCACATGCTTTGCAAGCAGGGGCACCGGAGAGCATCGCCCCCTGCCCTTTGAAAAGGGTGTCACGAGGAAGGAGGTACCTTATTCACCCAGTAAACACTACATACCATGTTTATTTTTATCAGTTTGTTTTGCTTGTTCTTCCACAACAAGTGTATTCGTTTTACTCAGTGGTTATAGTTATACGGAATTTCAATAAAAGTTTTTTCGTGTAAAAATCTCAAGTTCTGTCGAATAAATTCTATTTTGAAAAGAAACAAGAATATTGGTTGCGACATTTCTGTTTTTTCATTGCTTTCAAACTTTCCCTGCCCCCCCGTGCCCCACCTGCTCCGGTAAGCGTCCCCGGACCCAGCAACACACCCGCAAGTCGCATTGAGATCCGATAATATAGAGCCAGGACTGGCGAAGGTGGTACTTCAAAGAACTGATTGTGACCTTTCGCTTGTATTGCTATGTCCAAGGCGTTATTTTTCTGTGAAACTCTCCCACGCCACGCTCCCCCCCACTTGCTCTCCAACAACCTGCACGATTCTTCCTCCCTTCCACGCAGCTGTCATGGTTTGCTTGTTCATGCTTCTTTGTGTGCTTTCACACCCATCACAAAGGACGCTGCTGGAGAATTGTTTTGAATAGAGGCACGACATTCTGTACGAATTTTTGTTCTTTGCCGAGTAAAATCGTGCAAAGCGTGTATATATGCGAAGGAACCTCCACCGGAGAAGATGATTGCTTTTAGAAATTCCGCAGCAGGTAGGAGTTGCGTCAGTTGGTTGCCCAGTCACCAGCAGACCGCGCCTCCCTCCCCCGCTAAGATAATCCCAAGGAAAGGCATTAGCAATAAGTGGGAGTAGGTTCAGCTGCAGGGGGTGGCAGAGTGGGTAAATATTTCCCACCTGTCCATCCATTCTCACATCACTAGACTGATTGCCTTGCATGCTGAAGAGCTCTGTCTTTCCTTTCAAAGAGACCGTTTGATCCACAACTGAAGCTCTGTCAGGCCTCACCACTCCTGTTCAGAGTGGGCCAGAGAGTAATGATGACTAAACGGAATCGCATTTTCCCAAAAACTACAGAATGCCCGAACTGCAGCCCCATCACCGGTAGCAGTTTGGTGACGTGCCCAGGGCTCTACGTGCTAACCCGTGATTTGGTCATTTGCCAAAGTGAACATCGCAATGAAAGAAAGAAAAATGTTCAGTTCAGCAATGAAAGAAAAATGTTCAGTTCAGCTTCGTTACACTCAATTTGTGCTTCTCTGGAGTTCGGAGTGTCACGACCTGTCAGCGACGCTCGCCTGCGGGAGCACACGCGGCGAGTGAACCTTTTCCTCCCACCCACCCACTGACGCCAAACACGAGATCGGACAGGCCGCCATTTTTCAAGTTATTGGTGTGACCTGACTGGCATTCGAACTCAGTCTATCGGCTTTAGCTTCGTGCTCGACACACAGTAGCGGTCAACAAAACAAAAAGTGAATAAAACATAGTTATCAGTTTAGGTCTTCTTCATTCAGAGTTCCATTTTTGAAAGTAAGAGCGAAATCGTTAAGTCACTGCAAACCAGCAAGCATTTTGTTCCTATGACTGTGGTTAACTGGTTTTCATAGCACTGGAACTTTCGAGATAGGCTTTCATTCATTGCGCGACCTGAAAGAGTCATTTAATGTGTTTCTGCATTGTCAGTTGTTTGAATATAATAAATTAGCGTTTGCTTCCAACTCACCGGCTACGCGCGTTTTGCAACAGTTGCATCAGGTGGATTTTGAACCTTTCGGTGGAATTGCGTAGTGAGTTAATTTCTAAAAACCAGGCACTGTCCAAGTACTGTCCATGAAACTTGCAGTTCTTGGTTGTTTTTTTGTTTGTTTTTTGGTCAGTCTAGCTTTTGGCAACTTGAAACGACGCTGACGTTTGCTATGGTCACCCGTGTCGTTGACAAATAGCAAGGAGCAGCTTGGTTTGTTAATTTTTTTCGAGAAATATTATCTGATTTACGGATTTATTTTTAATGTCGGGAACACCACTGTTTCAAAACGTTTGGATTGTTGTTCCGCCTGGCTGCGCATATTACCACGTATAGTGTGGTTTCTTAACAGCTGGGAATGGTCAACTGTTCCGGAGGCTATTGGACCAGAGTGGATCTCCTATCACCCCCAACATAAGGGCGCGGCACTGTGACGGAATAATGAATGACTTAGACGTAACCCCAGTCAGAGGACCAGCCACGTGAGTCATTTTTTAAATGCTTTGAATTCAAATTGTTGACTGTTTGACTCACAAATTCGAATTGTTTACCTCGATTATTCAAACGACCAGCATCTCTCGTAACGTCCAAGCTAATCAGCAGTTTTCAACTACTGTGCGGGCGCTTAAAACATACATTGCACAACATTCAGCATTTCCCGATGTTGAATGTCGGTTCTGCCGCATCTGTTATCCTGTGATTGGAACAACAGGGTGTTCTGAACTCTGCAGTCGCGTTGCGACCACTGACAAAATTGACGCCGCCATATTACTAAGATCCTCTAGGATTAGATTTTCATTGAGAAAGGTTCGCATGCTTATTTGTGGTGTTCTTTTGCTATTATCGTGGACTCCCGTAAACACTCGATTGTTTTTAACTGTTCTGTTGCTTTGCAACAAAGTACGTACTGTTTGCGCCTGCTGCAATATCATTGAAAATAATTTTACATATGTGAAATGTAGTACAAATGATTTATAACTAAACAACATTATGAAACATCAAAATAATATACTATAAACAGACTTTTTCAAAAACGTGTTTTAGGGACCCGATTCGGGTCCCTAGAATCAGAGAAAATTAAATTAAGAAAAAAATACTTAAGAAAAAGAAAATACAGATCATCATCATCATGGCCTAACGATGGCGCTCAAAACACCTCTAATCATATGAAATTTAGTGGGAAAATTTTTCGGGTCCCTACAGGTCCATACCGGGTACCCAACATTTTCCTTGAAATACCCTGCTATAAAATAAGTCATGGCAGATTTTGATGAGGATGCTGGAATCCTTCGACAGCGTTTGAATCACTGTTGTTTTGAACCACTGCGGTGCAAACACATTTGTCCCTTCGTTCGTTTCGCCCTCGGCAGCAGCAACAGCGGTCCGTTTGCTGCGCTTTCAACGAAACTGTTTTTGTCACTAATTCGTTTTTTTGCAAGACTCCCGAGCGTCAGTTGCTGTGAGCTTCGCAAGGTGATGACGCACTTGTTTCTGTAAGTTTCCTCAAAATACTGAATACTAGAGCCGAAGAAGCCGCGTTTGAAAGGCAGGGAACTAAACATGCTAAGCGTTCATGTCTCAACAGTTAATAGCGAATGTGAGATACATGTACGTCATAATAGCGAATGTGAGATACATGTGCGTCATATAAAGAAAATGAGGTTTGTTGGTCATGGTTCGATGGGCACAGTGATTCACAAGAATTTGTAATTATGTGATAAAAGCATTGGAAAGATGCGTGGCTTGGAGTGTCTGAGGTTTGGGGATAAAATAATAGATATTTCCAAGTTTTGGAGATGAAAATATTCAACACGTCAATAGTACTTTAGCGTTCAAAGCCATTTGTTGGCGATCAGTGAACTCATAAAACATGACCAAGTCACGTGCGGTTTGATGGTATGCGAACGTGGCAAGTGCCCTGGAAAGACTTGCATTTCTAGCTATGCTGATGTTGCAGGAGATAGTAACCTGGAAATTGTGCGTAGTCTCTTCGCAGCGAAAGCAGATTGGATGTTACATTTTAATGCACGGCATGAGCTATCGCATTACATCACCGCCAGCACGGTTCTGCATTGCGCACGTTCGTGCCCTCAGAACAGGCCCCCATCTATGACGGAGGCTCCTTGCAAAAGCGACGGAGGTTCCTTGTTTGCAGCAGTTAAGCGACGAAACTTTCCTAAATTTGAGACGCTTCAAGGAAGTGGCATGTGGCGCGAAGCATAATGAGAACAATGCAAAACGTGACGTGACCCTTAGCTGCCATAAAAGCCAACGAAGCTACATCCATTCAGGCTAAATTTGTATGCTAAGTTTTTCATAAAAAAACAGTTGCAGAATTTGTCAATATCTTTTTCAGCTTATTATTGATGTGGCTTTGGTTGAGTTTATGATTGCACTATGTAATAGTGTAATATAATCACAACATTAGTCAAAGTATCACGTATAAGCTGGATTCTGCGGAAGAGACATGCATTTGGTGAATGCAAGCTCAGTTGCCTAAACGTTTGGCCAACCTTTTTACGCTGACGTGACCGCTGAGGGGTGATTCACACCCCCTGCATAACCCCTCACCTTGTTACCGGTGCCCTGCTGTGGTGGCTGGTATGTTTGTACCAAGACTGGTCTGCACGTAGGAGTTAGTTAGGCAGTCGCTTCACCAACACAATCGCCATATGCAAGCCAGTCTCGAAACAAAGTAATCCCATTGTTTCGATAAAGACAAAGATGAAGTTGCAGTTGTCTTGCAGCTCTAAATGTATTAATGTGGTGGCCACGTGTATAGTCATATGATATATTGGATAAGCAGACAGCTTGGGCATACCCTAGCAAATTTTTAAACGGTTGGATTTCCTATTGGTTATAGAGCCAATCGTTGATCTTTTTGTGATATTCTTTTCTGATGCTACTTGTCCATTAGCTGCGTCTAGATGTAGCGCAAGAGTGCATTTTTATGTGTTACAACATACCCCAGTCATGTTATGCATCCCCAAAAGTCAACAGCATTGCACAAAAGTGCTTCCCAAAGTGACGGGAATTACCCGCATTCTTTTGCATTGTTTTTGACTGAGAATGTGTTCGCACGCACGTTTCACGAAGAACTGCTCTTATCGTTAAACGTCTGATCCCAGTAAATCCAGCTCGTGTGCGTGCTGGAGTTGAACCAGAAAAAATAAACTAAAAACCGTTTTTTGTTATGAAAAGGACTTCACATATTTTACTGCGGAGCTTGTTCCTCGGGTTTTTAAAGTTTTTTTTTCTACTGCGTTATTGTCTTTCCAAGCGCGATACTGAATATTGTCAGAGCCCGCGAGGTTAGTATACATGTCTTAAAGGAGAGATACTCTGTTCTGCTTTCCACATGTGCACAGGAAGGCCTGGCCGATACACTGCAAGGCTGCTGTACTCGCGCATCCAAGCCTGCTCACCCCGACACGTAATATTTCTTTTGCTGAGCTGATGTTGCTTTTTAATGAATAAAACGTATAAAGGGTAAATTTATCGTACGCTGTTTTTTTCATTTTTTTATAAACACGCCCACGAATTGCACTGGATCATTGTGGCTCAAGATGTGAAATTCGAAACAGAAGTTCTGGGTGATGTTGCTATGTTCATACGGGTATCTGAAAAGCAACGTTTGCCTCCATGAGTTAAGTGTTTTATTTTTGGCAGCCACACCTGTTAATGTGCGGCTTTTTAATACTGAGTGTTCCACAGCAAGCTAGGTACTGGTGCTTGTCGAATATTTACGATATCTCATCCATGAGCGATGACGCAGTTTGCTGCTGGGCTGGAGCTCGAGGTTATCACGTTTATTGGATAACCGGGTAGTGATCGTAATCTTCTGTCAAAGCATGTTGTCTCCCGCAGGCGTTCAAATGGTCTGTAAATCTTGTTTTGCATCTGACTTTAAATGCTGCTGCTGCTGTTGGATGTCTTCTTACCGCCCTGATGGCGGTCAATTACAATTGATATTGTTGCGACATAATGGTATAAGGCAGTAATTTGCAAGTCAAGCACAGTATTACACGATTAATTTATTTTTGTTTTACCACAGTGTTGGCCTTAGGGCTCCGCGCAGCCGATACTAAAAAAAGGCAAACAATGCACCACCATCAAATACTGCAGTCGTCGGTCATCGTCATACACAAGCGCTGCATTGTGGTAGAAATGAAAAGTTAGATGAAGATGCACATCGTTCAATAGAAGCATACAAATTGTTTCTAAGCAAGTCGTCGATTACGTTGGCAAAATAGTTCACCTAATGTGGAGGATTACGCAGTGAGTTTTAATTTCACTCGTTCGGAAATGTAGTGCAACAACTGATAGGCGTTGATAAGGCTATGGGCAGTTGTTTTATACCAGAGTGTATACTATTGTATGTCCTTGTTCCTCAATTGCCAGGCATACATAGGCATGTAACATACACGAAGCAAGGCAGTTTTTATGTTGACTGATCTAAAATTGTTTGTATCTGAAGCATGTGTTCATTGTCTGAGGTCATGGGGTAATCAGCAATTGCTCAGAATTTTTCATCCAAATTTTATTATTTTGCTGCATTGCGTCACGGATCAGTTCCACATGAGTAGGCTTCAGTAAGACAACTCCATTCCTGTGCGTTTCATCTGCGGTCTTCTCGACATCTTGAATACTGTTGATGAATAGGTTAATTCCTCAAAAACTGAGCTCACAACGGTTTCAATAGGTTGCGTTTTCTTTTGTGAAACGTTGTTGTTTACATGAGTATCATGTTATTAAAAGTCATAACGCAAAGCTCTTTTTCTCACTCAACACTTTGTGTCAAATACGTCACTCAGTGATTTTCACCGCATTGAAGATTGTCATAACAATATATTCGTTCGTTGTCGTTGCCACCGACCCTTTCGTTAGCAGCTCGTGATCAACAGCCACCCTAGCGCTGTCTCATCGGGCATCGATGCATGACTCACACACAAACACATTTCCTCCGCCTGCTGCCGATAAAAGCTTTGGACAAAAACGTCATTGGTCGGTCGCAGCCCGGTGCTACTCAGACTGGCTTTGCTTTGACGAGCGCTCCAGTCATGCGCCTTCATCGTGCCGATGACTCATCAGCGAAAAATCCGCGTGCGCCCGAGCCCTTCCGCTGAACATACTTTCAGGATAACGACCCGCTTGTTTGTAATTCGCTCTGTAGAAAGTCGCGCTCTCCATTGCGGCGCTCTCCGTTGCTATGGGAGCATAATTATGGAATGACGTTACTGCCGATCGTCATCACCTTTCTCTTTCGTTCGGCCGCTCTATTCTGACACACTGCGTGACGCATCAACGACGCGTGTGTGAATGCTCGCGCGTGTGTTCGTTGTCGTGTGGGCGTTGCGTGTGTGAGCGAGCACGCAGTTCCTCTCTGATCGTCGCTGCTTACGTATTGCGGCTGAACGTTTAGTGACGGCGCGACTGCCAGTGTTACAGGCGCGCAGAAGTTGTTGTACGACGCGTCGTGTAGTGAAGCAGTGCGATGGGTCGGTCGACCGTCAATGCGTTGTGGAAATTCATTTATTGAGATCCAAAAACATTCCCTAATTGCGTGTGGAGGCAAAGCGTACTTTGTGTTTGTCGGGCACGCTTGGTTAGTTTCAGGTGACGTCTTATTCAGCACACTCAATAGAATCTGTTAAAACCTGAGCTGCTGTAGCGTAGTGCGAGCAATTCAGTATGATATGTTGCATTTTTTGTGCAAGTGCATGATTTAGGCAAGTTTTCAGGTGGTTTAAAATTACCTTCACGTAAATTTTGTTGCATTGTTTTGTTATCAGGTATGATTCATTTGTTAATATCTAACTAGTCTGACGTGATGGCAAGTAGTCAGCCGAGCCGCCCGTTGCGCCAGCACTGTTACCTGTGCGACTTCCCACGCATGCCCTGGGCTATGGTCTTTGACTTCAGCGAACCTGTATGCCGAGGATGCGTCAACTATGAAGGACCGGATCGTATGGAATCGGTCCTTGAAAGCGCTCGCCAGCTGAAGCGCGCACACCGTGGATTCCGACCTCCTACCGGGGGCTTGGATAGCTCGATAGCCTACCAAGGCAATGCGTCGCACAGTAAATCAGGTCAAAGACGAGCGTCTCCGCCCAAAAACTCTGTGATCTTTGATCAAACTCACCACGATAACAAATTATCTGAAAGATACTATTCCATCAATTCTGACAGTAAGAACACACTTCTACCATTTTATGGACATCATAATACTAATTCTAACTCAGCAATTCATAGAACGTTAATTAGTGCAGCATCAAATTCAGTTTCATATGCTAAACCTGATGATCTATCTTCACTTCGCCGCAATTCCATTTCATCTTCTCAGCATTGTATTTCAAATGGCAATGTAAGTGGGCCACCTTTAACTGTACTACAGGGATTGTCTACTGGTCGATCTCACCCCCCTGTCTCAAGACTCACCTCTCATGGCAGCTTGAAAGATAGTGCTTCTTCGTCAAATAGCAGCCAGGGCAAGAGCACTGAGCGCATGCACCATCATGTGCAGCCGGCACTTGTTGGAAGGCAAAATTCATTTCCACACGATGATATCAGACTTAGTTTCGGGACCCATGTGCTTGATTCAATAGCAAAACTAAATCAGTGTGTTCCATTTGATGTGAGGTTCAAAAAAGACCATACTCTTAAGGGTAGAGTGGTACATTTTGATGCTCCTTATAAGCCTGGCATGGAATACGAATTGAAAACTTACATTGAATATCCGATTGGTTCAGGCACAGTTTACACCAGTGCATCAGGTGTTGCAAAGCAAATGTTTAGTGACACACCAAAAGATATGGGAAAAGGAGCATTGAGTTCTGGCTACAAGTACTTGGAATATGAAATAAAGCATGGATCAGGTCAGTGGCGCTTGCTTGGAGATCTGCTGCCTGAAACTGCTAGGGCATTCAAAGAGTCGGTGTCTAATGATATTCTTCCCAGCCCATACACTGATCCTCTGTTTCCTCAAATACCAGCAGCAAATTTCACAAACCATTTATCAAGTCCTACCCATTACATACTAAAGGGAATGGTGCCAAGAAAGCGTCGAAACTCTCCTGATGGCCCGACAAATACATCAAAGCTGATGGATTTAAAGACAACAGATGCTAGCCATGCATCTACTAATGAACTTTCTGTTACCCAGGTAAGTGCCCCTCCTGCTTCTCCCAACAAGCAGTTAAGCCGGACTGATCCTGTTGATGACAATTCACTTCGTTCTGGTGGCTCTCCATTTGAATCACTTGCTGAAAATGACATGTCACCCAAAGAAAAAGGCACAAGTCTCTCCTTAAATGGCAATCCAGAGTCCCTCAGAACAAACAGTACTAGTAGCAGTGCATCGCCATATGCTAGCCTTGGCACTGGTTCAGATCCGAAACAAAGAAAAACTGGCAGTGACTCACCACATTCTGGAGGTCTTTCAAAGTCACCTGTTGCTGAGATCAAGAGTGAAACAAGTTGGAAGCGTGCTCGTACCAGCAGCAGCAACAGCAGCACTGGTAGTGCTCGCAGCAATCACCCAAATACTGGCAGATCAGGCTTGTCTCCTCCACAAACACCTGGCTTCGTGAGCGATGTGCAGATTGCCAGCTCTAATGGACCAAATCACTCTGTTTCCTCAAGCAAGTCTGGCTTAGTTGCCATGAACTTTCCAGCAACTGGAAGCATGAGCAATGGGCCAAACACACCTTTAAAATGTGTGCTGTGCAATGGTAGGTTAGAAGATACCCACTTTGTTCAGTGCCCATCTCAAGCTTCACATAAGTTTTGTTTCAGTTGCTCACGTGAAAACATCAAAGAACAAGGTGCACGTGGTGGTGAAGTTTACTGTCCAAGTGGAATGAAATGCCCTCTAGCTGGCTCTTCTGTTCCATGGGCATTTATGCAGGAAGAAATAACAACTATATTGAATCAAGACAATGAAATAAAAAAAGAAGTTGTAGATACATAAATTTTGTTTATTAATAAACAGCCCAGTTGTTTCTTTTGCACTTTTCTATTTGTACAGGATTCAAGTCCTGTTGAGTTTCCTGACCTTGTGTTTTGTAACAGCATGCTTTGAGGGTTTCTGTGTTGTTCCGTACCCCTCATGTGAATGACTTAATGATAAAAAGCAGCTTGTATCAGTTTGATTGCCAACATCCATAGTGAAGTGGGGTAAAATAATTTTTTTACTTCAGTGTTTTAAAAGTTTGCAGCCTTCATCTCAAATTTTTGGTTTAGGGGTTTTTCATGCTGACCTTCATTCTTAAATCATAGATCAACTTAGCACAGTGGTTCTCAAACTTTTCTACACGTTGACCCCAATTAAAGTATTCAATTTTCTGTCAACCCCGTGGCCTAGCCCAACAGTTACTAATGCAAAGAAAGGATGTGTCAAAATAAATACGAGTACTTGAAATGCATGATAAAATATACAAGGCATATTTATTTACTGTCGCTAGCTTTGCAAAAGTATTTACTGTGGCTATCACTCGAGTTCACAACAACTGTTCTCTGTCCTACTGCGCAGCCTACTGCTGTACTACCAGTCTAACAACTGCTGAACTGCCACACATGCACTAAAATATTGTTTGATGTAACAAACAGAACAGCTTTTATAAAGTCATCCCATTGAATGATTTAATAAAGAACAACTATTCAAATCGAATGTTCTTTTAAACTACTGTAGCTGAGATTTGATCAGCCCTCTTAATTTTGTTTGATTTGTTGAAAAACACCATTTGCATTCCTTGCCCGATTAACGATAATTTTGGATTGGAGGCTTCAGTGCTCCAGTAGACCCCAGCAGTTATTCATTGACCCCCTGGCCATTCAGAGACTCCCATTTGACCCCGTGACTGTTTATGAACCCCTTGGATGGTCCAATTGATCCCTGGGGGTTGATATCGACCACTTTGAGAACCACTGCCTTAACATGTGCAGCCAGAAAAGAATTTATAAAAAAAAAAACTTCATACCAGCCCAAGAAGCAAAATAGTTCTCAGTTCTGTTTTTTACAGGTGCATATAGCTTTCTTGAAAAACTGCAGGCTGAAATTTATATTAAATGAAAGTGTAAAACATAAATAAAATTTTAGGAAAACTTCATGACAGGAATGGAGATGTGTTTTACACTGTTAACTCTTTGCTATTAATAAGTTTTACATATAAAAAAGTTTCTGGTGCTAACATCAACCAAATAGGTAAAATGTTGACACTTCCCAACACCTTTTGTCTACTATCTGGATGTGAATATAATTTGCCTTGCACCTATGCATTGAGCCACAAAATATTATAAAATCAAAGGCTTGTGCTTGTAAAAAGTTTTTTGTATGTAAAAAGTTAAGTCTTTTTTGTATGTGCAAAGTGCAAACATATACTTCATTTAGCTAAAATGCTACTTTTGTTTCCTTTCTAGTAAGTAAAACCACATTTCAGAAAAGTGTCTAAAAGTTTGTTGAAACTTTGGGCTTATGCATATTGCAATATACATTTTGTTTCCTAAATATATTTGATGTTGATAAGTTCTGCCTAGCACATGTGGAAATGTGATTTTGTGTTGGCGGTCTCATTTACACATAAGCTAAATTCAAAAAGGAGTGTATGGAGGCAGTTAATATTTTGCTTTACCTTCACAGTTTTTTACCCCACTTTTCTATGCAATTGTTCTGTTGCATGTTTGACAGTCACATACAATGCATTGAAAAATGCAATAAGAAGCAAGTGTGAGATTGGTTATCTAAGACATGTAATCAGCAGTGGATGAATGGAGTGTCACACAATTAAACATCTCTCCTGAATTGTACCTTATTTTTAAATGAGTTGTTTTTTCTGTGCCAAAAGAAATGGCCATTACACTTGTTAGGTTTTCTATTTAGATAGGTGCATGTGGTGTGCTCAATCTGCACATACAGTTGTGCTGTTCAAGAATGTATTGTTTATTATATGCAGTTTCTTCAAAAACATGCCACATCTTACAGAACAGATAAATCATACTTGGGAGGCCAATGTTTGCTTAAAGTTCCCAATTTACATGATAAAGATGAAAGTTTAAGTTTTATCAACCCCCTGAATCAAGATTGTAAAAAAGTTCTGTTTTAAAATATTATAATTCCAGAATTTTTTATTTATTTTTTCCCAAATGTTATGTAGAAGCTGATTCATAACTCTTGTCCATTAGAAAATGTCTGAGATCCAAGGTTATGTGTGATCAATGATCAACAATCAGCTGCCACATGTAGTTATTGATTTGTGAAAGATGGTCATCTATAAACTTCATTGATAAACTCCGTCAGTTCCAACTTTATTGCAAGAAACAACAAGTTTTGTTGATTTTTATCCACTTGTTTTTGCTAGCTTCTTGGAAATGTATTGTGTAATATGTTAAAATCATTTCTTGTCAATTTGAGCATATTTGTGAGTATTTTTGTCACTGCAAGTGTCAGAATAGGTTGCTCATTAATGATGACTTATGTTAATTTTACTGACCTATGCTCTGTTTGAAAATGCTTTGACTTGATGGCACATTTCAGTTGCTGGTGAAAAACCAACAAAAGTCACTGTCCCTTGTCATGTTTGTTTCAAAAGAAGTTGTGTTGTAGTAAGAAGATTGCTTCAGGCATGTTAAAAGCAGTGTGCAATTTGTTTGTGATCTGTTCTTATGCCTCATAGGTTTTAGGTTATGTACTTTAAATAAGTATTTATCAAATTTTCATGTGATACTTAATCAGCCCCATTTGTGAAAAATATCAGATAGGTCTCAACAATTTGGTGCCAGCAGTTCATCTTTTTTTATTAATTTGTGTTTTCTAAAAACATATCACATGCATTCCAACAAACTGTTGCTCTCAGGCTCAGATGTAACCCAAAGATAGGCAGTCAGCTGCAACAATCTGATGAAATACAGGTGCCAGTAATGTTGTATACCAATGTTTATAAACAGCAGAGTACCGTAAAATCAGTTGATAAACTTTTTTGGTTGAACTTGTCACTTTCCAATTGCTTTCCACAATTATTGTGAAAGTTTAACAAGTGCAGATTTTGCAAAAAAAATCAAAATTTGTGTCATAATGGCTGTTGTAGCATTTATTGCCAGTGTGAACATCATTGCATAGCTTCATAAATGGCTCAGGCAAGTTTGCATTTTACAGGCTTATTTCATTCTCTTGTTTATCAGACTAAGCTTACTATTGCACAAAGAAAAACCATATGTGCTAATTGTCCCAGCTAAGACAACTGTTAATGATGATGATTTAAAAGAGTAATCCATTGCAAAGCAATGCAAAAGTCACATGTAAAAATCTTATTGTTTAACAATGTGTTAGCATTTCGAAGCTAACAATGTTGTAATATGTAATATTGCCAAATATGTGGTTGTCACTTTGAAGCAGTTGCCAGATTTGGTGTTTTTTGATCATTGTGAGTTGCATGAAAATGTCAAATTTCTGCATTTCCTTAATTGCTATTTGGTTGCTACACAGTGCATTCTGCTGGCATGTGTGTAGCCTAACTAAAGAATCGTGGTATTGATCACAGCTTTTGCTTACTGCCAAACGATTGTATTCCTATTTTGATACACCTGTGATATATTAAAATGGTTTGGTGCAAAGTTACCGTGACTAATTAATATATGACTGCAACAAACTATTGTGTTAAATCTCGGTGTGTTGGAGAGCATGACTACAGGAAGAAGCAAGAACACAAGTTGGTGGTCTTGAAAAACAACATTTTCAGCTTCTAGTGGTTAATTACTGGATGATTTATGTAATTGAGCATTCACAAAGGTGTTTTGAAAAGAAGTGTAGCATTGCCTGCATCCATGGGTGTCAGAAGGGTTTTATCCAGGGGGCCAATAGTGGATTTTTCCAAGTGGTAGCCACAACCATTTTTCCAGTGGGAGGCCCAACAGTGGTGAAATTTTATTTTACAAACTTGAAACTAAGATAAAAACATTTTCTGCCAAAAAGTTATGAAAACATCTATTTTTAAAATCCAGGGGGCCACCCCCGTTCCAACACCCATGCCTGCATCCATGTAAAAACTTCCCAAATACACTGGCTAATGCTATGAGCAAAAATGATGTATGTGCGTGTTGAATAATACCATGAAATCAATAAACCTGTTGTGTTTTTGTGAGCAACTTTATGCAAAATATAGATTGATCTCCATTGCTGTTGTAATGCACAAAAACAGTGGCGTGGGATGAAGATATTAGTGTTTTCACCCATTAGATCAGAATTTGCATTTTGTTATTTGCTGAACTTTGTAGTTTCACTGAAACCTTGTGTCAAAAATTTAAATCGAATTGCTGGGCATGGTGAGTCAGCGCAAATACATCATTTCCTACTGTTTCGGGGGAGTTATGTAATTTTTGGAGTTCCAAAGAAAGTTAGTGCACCTCAATGTGTTTTTCTTGCCACTTGCTTGATGTGATAAAATCAAAGAAAAAAGTTCTTCATGAGGTACTGCAACACCGTTTCGTTTCCCATTTTGATAGACTGCTGTAAGCGATGTTTCATTTTTCAAAGAAGCATTCCCATTCAGATAAAACCACACTGCCAGGAACATTGTGGAGTCAACTGGATCAACAAAGCTGCTGCACCTTATTTGTACAATGTGCTATACATGTACTAAGTGCATCGTTGTCTCACCAAAACATCTGTCACAATTCTGAAACATATGGCAGCTTTTGATACATCTTTTGACGGCAGTTACAATCTTTCTTGGGTTCAGCCTTGCTTGCTGTTGAACTGACACTACGGCTGGCATGAACTAGATTTTATGAAGAAGTCTGGAAAGACTTTTCATCCGTTGGAGCCCGAGCTGCCATCTGCAATTACGTATTTTTAAAAATACAATTCATATCTATCGAATGTTTTTTGAAGCTATAGATTTGCATGTAGATCATTAGGTTTGAATTCCAATCCTATGGACAGTTCCCATTCGAGAATAATTTCAAACGAACGATAAATTTTCAAGTACTTCGGGCTAATACGAATGAGCCTAGTACGCAGAGGACCAACTGGCGTTATCATCGCTCTGTGATGTGCGGTACGCAACAATGGACGAGTTCTCACGAGAACTTCTCATTCATTGTTACATAACACACGTCAAAGAACAACGATATTGCCAGTCAGAATGAGAGAAAATGGACATTTCATTGACGCAAGCATCGAGCGGTTGCATTCAGTCAGTAGAAATCGCGTGATGAGCCCGAGTGACGCTGTTGACCAGGAGTAGGCACTGCTACGTCACTGCAAATTCTGTTCACGCACTCCCAAGTTTTTGGCCGCGAGTGCGCGACCGCATTTTTACACCCCTGGCCTAAATATTGAAGCGTTGGCCAGTCTTTAAACCTGTTCATACGTTTTAACGCTGGTAGAGCCTGATTAAACGTACTGTTTACTGAAATCCTGGCGTCTCCGAAACAAAGACATGAGCCGAGAAATTGAGCACCAACCTCACTCTCCCGAGTCGGACTTCTCCAGCCCAAATATCTGACCTGTAAATCAAATGAACGTAGTACAATTATTCTGAAACGCTGCATCGGATACATTGAGTTTTCAACATCCGACAGTTGTTTGCAGTCAATGGGGGTATCGAAAACAGGCGGATATGAAAAGAACGACCATCAATCCTTCGCAGCTTCTCAGGAAATATGCGCTGCATCTCTTGCATACTTAAAACCGCCTTTCCACTGGACAGCTTGTTAAGACCGAACTTAACATGACGTTCGCAGCAGCTACTGTATATTTGAAAAACTGCATTAGCAGTGATCGTGTTGGCGAATAATTGATTCCGCAGGAGAACATTCGCAGCCTGACCACACGTACGTGAACGCTGCATCCAGACCATTTGCGTCTACCACCACCATATGTACAGAAGAGCGTCGTCCTATTGACTTGGGTATGCTTCGCACGTGGCTGCAGGTCGTCGCTGAGTTGCTCTGCAGCGACGTAACTAGGAGGGACATCTGCCCCCGGGCGCAGCGTTTAAAGGGTCGCCAAATTGAGGTCGGAATGTTACGTGATATTTACGAAATGGCAAATATCAGTGGATGCTAATCTTTACGATTTACAAAATGCCGAATGCCAGCGGCTGCTATCCAGTTGCAAAACCTTATCAAGACCACCAAGGTTCGCAAAGCTTGCAGATACGAACCATATGACTGTTTACGGCGTAGCTTCTTTCTGCACCAATCAGGGCCCGCATGTAGTTTGTTTCAAGGCTGCATCGCAATGCGGTCAGATAGCCAGGGTTGCGAACTGTCGACTTCGTTCTCATTCGATAGTTGTTGTGTCACAATCGAACGGGAATCCAGCGTTCACAGTGCGTGCAGTGTGCTACTGCGCGTGCTTTCAGAGCTGCGATGAAACTTACAAGATCTGATGTTTAGGAAAATTTTTGAGCTTTGATGGTTTGACAAACTTCATGTTGAGATGAATGTGATGTGGTTCTGAAAGTAGTTATACGATTAATTTATTTGCGGGATATTTAAACAAATACTGATTGCTGACTACATAATTAAAGATTCTAATTACAATTGACTGTGCCATAGCGTTGAGCAGGTCCTCTGAGAGAAATTTTTCCAGGCGGTATGAAGACCAGGCCCGTAGCCACGGTTTAGGGTTTGAGGGGGAAAAGTACATTTATAGAGGGGCGAGATTTTTGTTTTTATTATATGTTTAATAAAATATTTTCTGGGCACAACAAAATTAGGGGCGAAGCTGCCTCCGAATTCCTCCCCCCCGTGGCTACGGGCCTGTCGCGTCCCCCTAACTTCCCTGTCCTCATCGAAACTTGTATAGCTTGTATGTATAGTAATCAGAATATAGATGAAACAGCTACCCTGCTAAGATTTAGAAATACTATTTATCAATTGTTATACTGGCAAATGACTTCTACTGGTCATTTTGGCCTTGATTACAGAAAAAAAGCTTGCGTACTTTCATTCCCGGGACCCCTCTCGTAGGCCCTGGCATTGAGTAGTTACAGTATGATCAGGGTTTTTTTAAAGGAAAATGTTAGGTACCCGGTATGGACCTGTAGGGACCCGATTTCTCTGATTCTAGGGAGCCGATGATAATTTTCTCTGATTCTAGGGACCCGAATCAGGTCCCTAAAACACCTTAAAAATCCTGGTATAATTGTGAACTTTGCAGCTGTATTAATTCGAACTATAAACTGAACATATATATGGACATGATTGTCAAAATTCAGGTCACAAAATTGCTAACCGAGAACTTCTCACGGAGGAGCGTCACTGGCCTTAGGTATTTCCTATGTTAATACATGTCACACATTTAAATTATGATATAATCGATAAATTTGCAGCAAAGGCAAGAAAACTGTATCTTTGAAGTTAGATAAATTAAAAGTAAATCATTACCACAGTATTCCTTTCATTACCTGTTAACTTTGCAGGGTATTATATCCAAAGAAATGTTTTGGGAATTTGCAATTTTATATTTGCCAAGTAGTTTTACATAAAATACTTTGCCATCAGCTTTTCATATACATTCTTCTGTCTGTCCTCTTTTGTGCATTCATGAGTCTTCCCTCAGTCAGTACTGTAGGACGTTCTAAAACTCAAAACTCTGAAACCCCCCACTGCTCGCACCAGAGGTGATTGTGACCAGACCTGACGAGAGAGGGGAACAAGCGGGTGCGCTGGATTCGGCATCTTGAAAAGCCTCTGACAAACTCGTATTTTCAAAAAACAAGGTGCAACTCTGGCCGCTTTTATGTTGCGTTATCAGAAGATTTTTGTGCCCAAAAAATTCTGTCATTAAATTGCATGCAGATGATCAGAGAACTTTTTGTCTAGTTTTTGCAGTTTATTTCAGTAGTTACTACAATTCGAATGCATTTTCGCAATTTGAAATGCCGCAATAAAACCGTTTGAATGTTGAATTGTTACCGAAATTTCAAAGTGTGGGCAGCTTCGCGCGAAACGATTGAATTCTTAACTCTGCGATAGTTCATGATTTCCAAGATTCAAAGGTCCTGATGTCGATTCCGTGACGTCTCAGTCACATGAAGTTTTCAGACGGATCTTGAAACAACTATACGCGGAGTCCGTGTCAGCTTTGGACGCCCCTTCACTCTTCGCATCTGTGCTGGCAATAACGGGCTGGGTGGGGGCGCCAAAAATGACTTTGCCCCCTGGCGCAGGAAACCCTAGGTACGCCACTGTTGCTCTGCCTGTGCCATCGGAAGGAAGGGGGCCATTCTCACAGCAACACCGACGGACCCACTAAGTTTTGCGCCGCATTTTGTGCGGACGAGAAACCGTCGCCAACTTGTTCTTCCGATCTTAGAATAATCACAAACTACTGCAGATTGTTGTAAAACAATTTTGAAGCAAATACCGCTCAATACGCTTGTTCTCAAATTGCCAGAAAAGAATGTTCAAAACAATGATAACCCATCGTTAGGTCTGGTCGCGTTGGACAAACTTGTATGTTCGAAAATCCGGTTTAGGCGTGCTACCTCCTTTGCTGTTGTAAAACTGGGTTTTGAACTTGCGTTTAGGAGGTTTAGCAGCCTTCAGTTCTGATCGAACAATTTAACTGAAAGTCTCCAGTGGTTTGCTTGACTGCACCCACGCGCTTAAAAGTTCTGAGCTGTCATTGCTTCGTTCCTACTCTCTTGCTCGATCACGCTGAGGTAGTTACTTACACTGTGGTGCAGACGCTCCCTATGCTCTCCTTTAGGAACACTCAAGCTTTTCAAAAAGTCTTTGTCTGTTTGATCGCGCCGTCCTAATATCAGGTTAATACACAAGATGTTTAAGGATACGCTTTGACGCTTCTCGATCATTGCGCAAAGAAACAAAAATATCAACTAACACATTAAAATTTCTGCATCGTGTCTAGAATCGCCGTCGATGACAAAACACAAGTGAGGCTTCGAGCGACCAGAGAGGAAAATAAGGTAAGTTGCTGAGCAACCATGTTTCGAATATGATGGACGCAGTGGCGAATCCAGACCAGGCGTTTAAGGGGAGCAGTCAAATAGGGAGATGCCAAAATAGTATTCACTTGTTGCAATACCCAAGGTTGTCTGCGACAATCGTTGGTCATCACACAAAAGTGGTTACGTTTTGTAGGCCAAGAAAGTAGCTGTTTTTTGTTGGTCGAACAATGCAATAAACACAGGTTGAAAGCGCTTTATGTCATTAATTCAGAAAACGTTCGAAGCGGATCTCAAAAGATGAGCCTCGTTTTCCACAAGCTGCACATAACTGAGAACACTCTTGGTGTCCCAACTAATCGTTCTAGCAGGGTACACCAAAATCGGGCCCGCGGGCCAAATCCGGCGCGCGAAGCCATTTTCATTCGGTCGCAAAGACACTTTGTCAATAATAAAAATGAATATATTTACGGAAAACTTGTTGATTTGGAAGAATGTAACATACCCTGAAACAATCACATTCGCGACCCTCGAACTGTTGTGCTACGAGCTATTGTTTGGCACTGTTTTGGCGATCCCTAGATCAGAAGAAACAATGTCTGAAACGTATTCCCGACTTGGTTAGAAGTAGAACGGTTCTCTTCTTCTTACACTAACAAATGACACCTCAAGTCCCATGATGGGAGTGAAGTGAATAGGGAAATGACAACCACGATTCCAGACGAAGCCTGTAGCCTACAGTCACATGCGCAGGGAAAACATATTATTTATTGCTGAAGCGACAATTTGAAAACAAAACATGAATGTAAGATAGTTTCTATAACAGTGCTCCGTTTTAGGTAGCTCTGCTGGCTATCGTGAAAAACGATCTCATAATCGCATGATAGATTCACACTGGGCCTAAAAGCATATTGCCCTAAAAAACATTTAACGCCAGTAACAAAGGTAGAATTTCAATCAAGTGTTTAATACTGTTTGACGTATCTTGGCATTGGACTGTTAGTTTGAATAAAAAGGCGTCAAGCCCACTAATCCACGTTATGAAAAAAAGTTGCGACGCTGTTCAGCAGGCGGGCTGAAACCCCCAGTTCTCCCCGATATAGTCATTTTCCAATTCATTGTCTATCGAAAGGAATCCTTTCCCAGCAAAGAATCAGACACTAAGATCTTACAAAGTATATATTTAGCCTACTAGGTAGGCATCATCAACTCTTATTCAAATAGAATAAATATATTGTATGCTACTACGAAGCCCCCCCCAAACATGCTTAAAGACACCCCCAGTGCTGTTGATTTAGTGATGGATATGCTTCAATCCAGGCCAGCAAACATAGGTGAGAATCAGCCTATAACCAATTTCAAACCACGAATCTCCGCCAACACCGTAATCACCAGTAAAACAGTTAAAATTTGCACCAGAAGATTGCTATTCTGCATAAATTTATGTAATGTAAGCGAAATGGTCTAACCAATAAACTACACATTCCGTTGTCGGTTGCAGACTTCGCTAAACATGTCAAATTTATCTTTTCGTGGCCAGCGTGAATTGTTTATGGGTTTGCAAATGCAACAAAATATCAAAACGACATAATCATCAGTGACTGCTGTCAAGCGCGTAGCCAGGTGGCGACGAAAGGCCCCCAAATTCTGGACTGCAAATATTGAACCGTTAAGCATAAATTGTCATGGCCGCGTACAGCCAATTATTCATTCCACCAACGAAGCTGTAGATAGCTCTTTTTTTGCCGAAGTTTCTGCGTTAGAGCTGAGTACCATGGTTTGTTGAGGCGCGCCGTGCTGTAGTAATCACTGCTACGCTGCGTTGCCCCATTGACGTACGGTGCATACATACTGCGGGCTCACGGACTGTTCTGGCAACAGTCCTGAACTTGTTTTTTTCGCTTTGGAGGATTCTAACATCTTTCGTCAGTTACAAGTTTTCCATATTGCATTCCTATTTTCACTCCTGCCTTTCCTTTCAAGGCTGTCATCAGGCATCAAAAATAAACTTGTAACACAGACCAATTTTGCACAGCCCAGCGTCAAGTCGAAAACTGCGCTGTAGCGACTACGTTTGTTTGTGGTTATATAATCTGAGTAATCCTGGTCAGTTCCATGGTTGCCAGGTTGTCATGAGTAACAAAAAGCCACACCAACCGTAAAAAAGGCAGAAAGCACCAAAAAAGCCAAATACAAGACAAATTCAAAACGACACTTTCAAACACTCATCACAGGTTGCACAGCACTTTTCAAAACATTATATACCAATATAAAGAATAAAGCTCACTCAGCACACGTCTCAAAATTTTTGGTCGTGCTAAAGAGTAATCTCAAACAGTAGAACTAAAATCATAAAACACCAAAACTAAAAATTACAAAGTTCTGGTGCAGAGTTTGCAATAAAAATTTATCATTCTGCGTACTGATTTTTACCAGTGTCCAGAAATCTGCCAAACCGACACAAAAATTAATTTGATCAAAAAAGACCAAACAAAGGCATTTTTTCCAAAAATGACAAAAAGGCTAAAATTTACAAATTATACCTGAAAAATGCCAAACTGGCAATAATGGTCAGTTTTCACGCGGGAAAGGAATAAGGAAACAGTAGTATTATTACGATAGAATAGCATTGCTGATGCTATACGATAATACCGGTTGTGGGTAAAAGTCTGGCACGCAAATCCTGAAGTTTAACACAGTGTAAAACAATGTTTAGATCAGTGGTTTTCAACCTGGGGTTTGCGACCGCCAGAGGGGTTGTGAACCATTTTTGGAGTGTTGGGGAGTAGGTATTTCATGTACACAGCTGTATTACATTTGCTTTATTCGAGTTTTAGACGGGGTTCGTTGGGTTATAGTGGGCTGGTATAATGGGTTGCGGTACAAAAAAGGTTGAAAACCAATGATTTAGATAGACATCAAAAATGGGGCTCCGTTGAACGGGGCGCCAAGGTGGAAATTGCCCCATACTGCCACTCTGGATCCGCCACTGGATGGACGAGCCAGACCTTGAAATACTTTCAAAAACTCAGTGATTTTTCTTAGACCCCGGGTTTCGACTGTAGAAAAAGCTCTACTTACTAGTGTAACTTTCGAAACAGCTGAAAGGACGCTGTTCTGGTAACAAAAAGACGCAGCACCTCAATATTTTTGCTGGTAAACCTCCGAAAACGCATAACAAATTTTATGATTAAGGTGGACAGCATTCTACCGCAAGTTACAGTTAGTGCACGCCGAAGGTTTCGGGTATGCGCTCGGCGATGACTCTTAAGAAAATGCAAGGAGTCAATCCCCACCCAGTTTTGTCCTTGTGTGCCAGTTTTCGACATCATATGGAGCTATATTTAAATAACGGTTTGATGCTTACGATTTCTGAACGGTTCGAACTAAATTACACGTTTTAGGCTCCAGAATCTATTACGCGACATCATCCCTGTTTTCAAATGAAATACTGAAAAAATTGGAAAGAGCTCTGTTCATGACGCCCACACTTCACTAACACTGTCTGATGATGACTGGTTCTGGTCATTTCATGACAGCTAGAAAACTTCTCTGGCGATAAAATCAGGTCATTTTTCTTCTATATTGAAGCCTGAAGTACATGCATGTAAGACAATGATTACGTCCAATTAGATTTGAAACACGTTATGAAGGTACTGTCTAAAATCCTTAATACCCAGTGTGCGTCTAATGGAAAGAGTAAGGTTTGCAAACCTTCAGAGCAGAAAACCTAATTGATTGGAAGTACCGTTTGCCTAAGTTAGTACAGTTCAGGTGTGATTGAAATTGCCGTATCCACAAACTATGTAATAAATACTTTTGTTTGTCTCTTTGGGCTCTGCAACAGGTTTGTCAGAGCGCTGCTCGCCGGCTGTAGTTTGACGCAGCAAAACAAGGCTTTTTGGTTGAAGAATAATTGCTGGGGGACATTTTTCGCACAGAAGTGGAACTGCTTTGGGATTTTGTTTTTGCTCACTGATGTTGATTAAATTTGGTGAGGATTTCCCGTCTCTTTCCTCTGAAGTTAGCTGAATTTTTCTTAAATTTACTTGGATGTTTTTGGAGTACCTCAATTTGTGAAACCTATATGTAGATTAATTGTTGCGCGGTCTTAACAGGGAGAGAGCTTACACAAAACCAGGTGCAGGTTGTATTCAATAGACAAGTTAATTCCACCGCGGGTCATCATCAGCTTCTCGCAATGCACAACTGCCTCTTTTGCTAAATAGCTTTGGTGCACCCCTCTAATGCTTGTTTCAGTCCGATTGCACTCTTATTATCAACCCCCCGGCTCTGCCACCGCTGTGTGGCTTATTTGGAGCCAGCGTGCAACCCGGCACCGTCGTCAAATTTCTTTTTTAGTTTCAAATTGTTTATCAGTTCGTTAGTGCTCTGTATGATAGAGATCATCGTATCTATCTTTTATCTTTCTCGAGACGTAGAGTAAATTGAATCTCATCTATATTGCAGGCGGCCGAAGCACAATGGGAGATAGAACGTGAGGAAATATCAAAGAAGTTTCCTTCGTCGATTACCCAGTATTTTGTAAGTGTGGCAAGGTTTGGATCTGCGTTGCATCTGCATTTCCAAAGTTTTGCTGTTTCATTCAAAATTCGGTTCAGTGACGTCACTGACGTGCGCTTTCGCTCTTCAGTTAAATATAATGAAAAATTTAATGAGTTATGAAGTTAGCGACATGATAAGACATTGGCTTCTGGTTTGTTAGAAACTGGCAAAAAGTAAACTCCGGCGCAGCATGTTCTGAAAGGTCACGTAGAGGTCAGGGACAGCAAAAAGTTCAGTGCTTCTTGCTGTTCCATCATAAACCTCAGCCTCGAGCAGCCATAACTGACGCGTGTGGATAAATAAACAGAGTAGGATTGAGTTCACATGGTTTCGTGCATCTCTTGTTTCCGGTGCAGCCACCCTGTCCTGGAACTGACAACTTCCCTGGAGACTTTCTCAAGAAAGCTGTGCCTTTGGACTCGGTGACGTCAGCTTTCAAGACTGAACTAAGTCAGGTCTCCAAGTATCGGTCGACCTTTGACCTCAACCTGAACAAACTTCAACTTCAATCCGGGCAAACTTACCCCCTCCTCATATCCACCGCTGACAACGACCGGACTAGGTTGGTAAATATACGCTGAAAATAGTGCAGTGCGTACTGTGGCATTACCGAGGGGTTAAAGAGGCACGATGTCCCTGGCGCCGTGTTCTCATAGGTTGGAAAACAGAACCGCCTGGAGCTCCAGCATGTCTGCGCAATCCGTTCCTTCGATAAGTCTTAACGTCTTCGTGAAAAAATTACTTTGAATGAACACGCAAAGTTTTTTTACGTCACCATTACTTTTTTCCTTTAGGGGGCGAAATTTTAATTTACACGAAAACCTTTGCGCGTCGGATATTTCTTTGTTTGCTCAACGTTTTTCAGACCGTGTGCATTTCATTTCGAAGCTGTATGACGTAGCGGCTGTGTTCGCAAAAATTGTCAGCTTTTTCTGACG
>Ga0210059_1000540_pt1 | contig 49167 bp, 39 predicted proteins | sample Ectturendosymbi2_FD_188042 | JGI IMG/M metagenome (GOLD analysis project Ga0210059, IMG submission 188042) | Ecteinascidia turbinata endosymbiont from Florida, USA - Sample 2 (SPAdes) (version 2) | ecosystem: Host-associated > Tunicates > Ascidians > Unclassified | place: Key West, Florida...
CATGTCCGGGTGAAGTTCTGACACTCGACTCCGCAAATTTGGACTTTGTCCAAATTGGCCGCCCACCGCTGGAAACAAGTCCGAAGCCTTGTCATATTTCCAGGCGGAATTCAGCCACACCAGTTGTCCCCAGGCGCGATGAAAATATTCGACCTGAAGGCATTGCCTTGTTACCCGTGTCTGAAGGTTCGGTTCTGGCAGAGCTACTCTCTGTGTTCCGACCTGATGACTAAAGGTGAACATAGGAATGGCCTTACCCCGTGTCTGAAGACTTGCTTCTGGCAGAGCTACTCTCTGTGTTCCTTGTCTGAAGACTTTGGTGTTGGCTTTGGTACGGTTGTCTACGGTCCGGAAAACTTGGTTCTGACAGAGCTGCTCTCTGTAACCTCGTTCGAAGAAGAGAAACGTTGCATGTCCCCACCTTGTCCGTTGACTTGGTATTAAAAGTTATATTGATAGAGTTACCTTCTATCAATTCATCTTTGCCCCAGTGTTGGTGCATAATCTACTCAGTCATTTAACCCAGTGACTCGAATTAAACAGAAATGCTTTCTGTTATACGCTTTATGAAGTGTAAACAAAACTGCACGCTTCCATTTGCTCGAGAAGGCAAAGTGGAAAGTCGTCAGTCAAATTCGCTAGGGCTCAATTCCGGCTAATGACAATACAAAGCGATTCGCAAAGTCGTGTTAACGAGTTTTGCGAGGGTTTAGCTCTGGAGACTTCTTCGTAAAGGAAGCTAACGAAAATTGAATGCGATTTGGTTGCACATAAAAATTGCTTACTTACTCAACTCTGGCAAAAGTCAGTTGCAGTGTATGCAGTATTGAGTTCACTGGTTGCCATAAGATAGTTCCTTGTGTATCTGTATCTCTGTCTTCGTGTGTATGCTCGAGCATGGACCTCTTGCTATACAAATTGGTGAGTTTTAATGTTGTTGTATATATCATTGAATATAATAAAAGAATTATCTGTAGTCTGTGTCTCTTTCGCATTATAAGAGGTCTAGAGGTCAGAAATCATAGGGAGACCAAGCGAACATAGCTTTCGTGAATGTCGTCCTTGTTACGTCTATAATCGAACTCACGTGCGTTGTACGGACGTAGCTAAATGCGGTTCTCTAGATTCAATATGGGTCTAGAACCCGTTACAGTAGTAGCTAGCCTGGTCATGTTACAGCAGACAGTCAAAGTGGAAGTTTATGTACGGGAAGTGATGCAAGTCGTTTCGAACGTGTTGATTCTGACAAACAAGGAACCTCGTCAGGTGTGCATCTGATGAGGCATGCGAGCAAGAAAATTCAAAATATGGATGAACAAATGATCCTGCTACTCAGAAGTCATGAATCGGAATTTTAGGGACTACCCCACACTATGTAGACCAAATAGGACCGCCTGCAATCATCATATAATTTTTCCCCAGAAACGAGACTGATCGGACGCAGTTTTCTAAGTTTTACTGCAAAAGAATACAAAGAACACTATCAAAGGTCATCCGTGGCTATTATTCCTGGTCCGGAAAAATGGGATCTTTTGATACTACTGCAAACGTTTCAGCTCTGAATATCCACTAGCACATCACTCAATACTACTCGTCTCTGGAGGTACTACACTCGTAACTCACTTTTGATCAGGGAGGTGCCTGACCAGAGAGGAGGTATTGATGAGGGTTGTAATTGTTAGGTTTATTGGGTTTAACGGCCTTATCAATTGACGTCTCTGCTGGAGAAGTCTTGCGTCAACCTTTCGGGCCTCGCTTTGTAATATCACCGATTTCTATCATTACGCCATGCTCCCCCTCAAAACTTTCTACATACCACTGAGTGGGGCCCCGCAAAAGTGTTTCAAATAGGGCCCCGCTCTTGCTAACGCCGGCCCTGCTTATGTACAACAGTAACTAAGAACACAAAGTATGGTTCTAGTAGCTGAGTAGTACATATTTCTTATACTCCGAAGAAAAAGTGCCAAACACGTTTCATTATTTATCTCCGGAGGAATTTTTGACCAGATTTCTATTGCACTATATTTTATCATTTTAGCAACTGAGTTTGAACATGCTTTTAGTAAAGCAAATTGGCGAGTTTTGATTTGTCTTGTGTTATATGAATGAACATCAGTAATGAGTTTAAAATAATTGTTAAACATAGCCGGTAACTGAGAGGTAGTATATTTGTACATGAATTTGCTCACTTCAAGGTTGTATATGTCTTTTAGTTGGAGAATTTTTTGCATTTTATAAATGGTAGTAACTTTGTTTTTCAAAAGTTTATCTGTGTTTAAGCATCTCATGGCGCGGTTTGAAACAACCGATATTGGCTGTGAGTGACATGTCTGGTTTCCGACAGCGTTATAATATCTGGTGGTTTTGAACATGGAGTTACGATTTCTTCAAGCTTGTCTATATTTTTATACAAAGATCTTATGTTACAATGTAGCAAGGAGAGATCATCTGACATCAACTTATTAATATGGCTCACAAAGTCAGCATGTGTAGCATACTGTGAGAGGTGAGAGAGGTAGTGATAGATCGCTATCAGAGTGGTTGTTGCTACTTGTTAAGCATTCACAGTCAGGAAACAATTCAGCATTGCAATGTTTACAGTCATTCATCTACGTTTAGGTGGGAAGCACACGTTGTACTGCTGCGTCAGCAGCCATATATTCAGAACAGAAAACGCATTCCACCATATAAAATTAACACACTTAACGGATGCATTTTGCTTCTGGCAGTTTGTTGTTCAAGTATAAGTAGTCGCTGCATTGAACGTATTGTTTCAGAATGCATGGAAGATAATATCTTTGCGGTAGAGTTAGTTGTTAAGTATTTTGCCACAGCCCATCTGTTTATAATCAACATCAATTCCGTGTTTCAAGAGATCGTCAGGTGAAGTGACGGTGACCCATTTTTCAGATGTCTTGAGCTTGGCTTTTAGTTGTTAAGTTTTTGTTTGTTGTTAAGTATTTTGCCACAGCCCATCTGTTTACAATCAACATCAATTCCGTGTTTGAAGAGATCATCAGGTGAAGTGACGGTGACCCATTTTTAAGATGTCTTAAGCTTGGCGTTTGTATTGCCATTTCGAGTGTAGCAAGAGGTAAGTGTATCAGAATAGCTTGTACCCAGGCGCGCACCCAGGGGGTGTATTTGGGGCATTTGCCCCCACCCCCGAAATTTTGAAAACATTGCATAGCATTTTTGACATCTGCAGAAACTTTCAAAGAATAAAGATGAAATTTTATATTCCAATAATTTTTTAAAAGTCTTCTTGGAATTTTTCTTTGTCCTACTGGTAAATTATCTCCTTACAAGATTTATCTTGAGACAGGGTATCTGATCGAAAATTTCGTAAACGATTGGTATTTAACCACAAATATGCTGGAAGTGTCAAAACTTGGGAGAGAGTTTAAAATGTTCGTATTTCTAAGGCATTTATTTATCTATTTGTTCGTGTACTATTTTTTCTTAGACAAGCCTCAATTTGCCCTCATGAAACTTAACAACATTAGGGTACTGTTGAACCATGCAAATTGCTGAAACTTTCAAAGTGATTAGAGAAATCTTGACATAACAGTTAGTGCCACATCAAACCGCTTGTTCATCTACGACCTTTTCATTATTTTTGTTAGGGGCAAAGCGGAATCACCATAATTAACGTAGTACATTTTTTAAAAATGTTGTTTAGCTGCATTTTCGGTTCCAAACCAAAGTTTTCACCTAAATTTAGCATGAGGACTGTTCCACATTTTATTGTCTTTCTGGGTTGATCCCACTACCACGGCTTGGGAAAAAGGTTTAGTAAAGTGTCGTATGAGCGCTGGTCAAATGTTGAACGCACCTACCTACTAGACAGCTTTGGTTCCAAATGACGCTTTACAAGACCCTAACTTTTGCAACCAGTGCAAGACCTGAAAGCTCAGAAACTTAAACGTGCTTCTAAAACGTTTCACACAATTCATGGATGCCAGAAAAAGCCGCCTGATCCGTTATGCGCCAAAGACACCTGGCCCGTTTTGTCAGAAATGGTAGCATTCAAAGATCCCCTCACCCTTGACATAGGCTCTCCCCAAGTTTGGGATCTTCATTTGCGATAGAAATTCAAAAATATGCCAGAAGAATAGAGCTACAACGAATTTGTTAAACAAGACGAAAATTAGGCAGGTTTACTGTTGTAGTAGCCTATACATCTGTCACACTACAGCCATGACTACCATAGTTGAGTACGGAACCAGGTGTTTGTATGAGGATACTAATTTTTACACCGTTCTGATCGTTCGTTCTGCATCTCGATTAAAACTGAAAAGTTCTCATTTTCGGAAATGTTGCGAAGAGAGCTTTTATCTGTGTGTCAGGCTTATGCCAAATCGCATTGAAATATTTTCAACTGTGGCTAAGAGCACAAAAAGCACAGCCACACCATTACAGACAAATGGGTGATAAAAATATAAAATCTGTTAACCACTACTGATATCTGAGAGCTGTACTGAATATTGAGCTCTCAGATGACAAAGACATTCAGAGACAACCGCAATATCAATATTGTTGCGAGCCTCTTTTTCCCGATGTTCAAATGCAGTTAAACATGTACATTTTTGTTCCTTTTGTACGCCCATGTACGCATAACAAATATGGTGGAATTTCAGAAAGTCACGCATGCAAAGATTGCGTGTGGCCTATACTTTTGGATGCAGAGCTGTATACAACCTGCCCTGGAGAGCGAGTGTTAGTAGTCATGACTCATCAGGTTCAATGTAACATTCCTGCAATTGAGGCTGTGTTAAGAAAAAATATGCACTTGTTTCTCGAAAGATGCAGAAGGGCTAATAACGTTGTGGCTGCCTGCTTTGATGCAGTCAGATTGTTTATATTCTTCCTTGATCTTTGAACACTACTAACGCATTTTACTTTGTGACTGAGTGCTCGAACATTGCAGTGTTTGTTCGTTTCAGGGTGTGCATGTCACAATGCATCCGTACTTTAGCTGGGCTTGACCAGTTTAGGAATTAGCGTCCCACTCTGCAGGAGTGTTGTACCAAGTGAAGAAATAGTGTTAAGAATGCGTCTGTAAACCTGAGGCTCGGCTTCCAACGCCGTTTCAAAACCTTCTGTTAAGTAAGTTTCTGTAGCCCGGTGTCAAGCGAACTTTCTGACCTTTGTGAAATTTCCGACCTATTATTTTTTGTCAGTTATTTTGTTTGTCAGAGTAAAGGAATACTTCCACAAAAAACAAATGGCTTCCACAAAAAACAAATTAAGTGAAATCATTATCAAATTTTGCGCAGTTTCGACATTATTTTAATTACATTGTATTAACTTTTACACATGCAGTTGTAATACTCCTCTTCAGTTTCTTAAAAAAGTTACATTTCACTTTGCATGCGTACGTACATTTAGATATGTTTTCGGAAAGCTACTTTTCAGAAATAAATTTGTTTGTATTGTATTCTACAAAGATGGATCGCGACTTAATGACCATGAGAAAATGATATGACCGCGCTGATACCAGTTGAAAATCCCTGATTTACACCACGCCCAGCTTGGAAACTTGTTTTCGATTTCTGATGCAGCTTTCCGGCTATACCTGCAGTCGAAATTTCCCTGCTTGGCATTTGCATGCGTAAAACTCTGCATTGTACAAATCATGCATTTGCTTTTGTTTTATTGCTTGCTACCAATATGAGAATTGCTGAAAAGCACTGATCAACCTAAAAAGAAGTTCTTTTTAACACTGCTAAAAATAAAAGGAATCAAGTGTTTTCCTACCTGCACAGACTGGTGGCATCGTCCAAGACTTTCTGCCATGACACCAGCTACTTGCAGGTCCAACAAGTTGAAAACCTGGCTGGCACAGGTACTTGGCCTGATCATTGTATTCAAAAGTTTGTCCTATGACCTGAAGAAGTGACCCATTGAGTGACTTTCTCCATACTTCGATTCGCTTCGCATTCCGAATTTTAAGTGGTTCGCCGCATCGGTTCCCTGGAAACATTATAACTGAATATTTCAGAAAAAAATCCTGAGCAGAATGTCAATAAAACGGTAACGCGGACTGAAACTGAATGGTTGTTGTTTACCACAGAAAATTGTTTAGAATAAGCTAAAGCCTTCTTTGTGTTATATCTTAAGTGTTGTGGTACAAAAATCTCTAAATGACTTGTTTAGCTATGAGAAGGAAAAGCAACATGCTTGTCCTGTTCATATACACTCAGCGTCTGAGTAAATTGTGGGTTGAAAAAGTGTGGAGTGGGATAAATAACATGTGTGAAATTGTGTACATACAGTAGAAATGCAATTTTTTTCTAACAAAGAACTGTTAGTGCAGGTTTGATAGTAAAAATATTTGCAGCAGTGTTTTGCAAAACAATCTTGTTTTAACTTCATTTTTATTCAAAACAGTTAAACTGTAAAACACAATAGGCAAAGTAACAAGGATGTAAAAAATGAGCGTGAGAATTGTTTAACCTCAAAATTATGTTTTCACCATCGCGTGGTAAAAGTAACGCAAGTTTTGATTCCACCTTAGAAAAAGTGCCTAAGGCAGTTTTTATCCTTGTCATGGGCGTCGGAAGAAGAGTAGGCGGGCAATTCCTGAACCTATCTTACCCCCCCCCCCTGGAAGAAATCCTTACGGCGTCTATGATCCTTATGGTGCAACTAACCGTTGTTGTTGTTGCATTAAACTTGTATAACGTAAAAGATTTTTCAGTGCCAAGAATGAATTCCAAGCGAAATTTGCAAAATACAAATACTGTATGTAGTTAAATCGTGTAGAGCAAGGCCCATTAATGTAATTTCAGGGTGATGGTTCTTAAGTAGGGAAATCCAAACAGTGCAAACATGGTACGTTGTTATAGGGTTATCTATACAGTGATAGCAGTAATGATCCTGGTACGTGAGTTTCTGACCATAGCGCGTAACCTAAAGTAAAACTCAAAACAAGAACAGAGTTACTATCAATAGCATATACAGTGCTGCCAATATAATGTACCAGCGTACATGCAAAGCTGTCTTGATATCAAATCGTTGTTTAGCTGTGTTGCACATCACAGAACAAGTTTGCACGGCATGACTTACACATAAATTCATCGTCTTTCAAACAAAGCCAAAGTGAATGTTAACGGCATTCTGGCTGTAGAAATACACCCCAACCTAGCAGGCATCACGAACGCTCTACCTGTACGTCACATCTAAAACATTTTGAGCCAGTGGGCTAATGAACAATGAGCAACATATGTGCACTGTGTAATGCAACAACACACCCAAATTGATGCAAGACAAGCCACATTCATGGTCGCACAAACACAGTTTTTTTCCTCGACATTTTCCTTGGCCAGATGCACAGTCTTTTCGGCAAGGTCGTTCTATATAGGATGCAGCAGTCTTGTTTCTCTTTGGACACAAACCTGTTTAAAATAAATAAAACAAATATTCTGCGGAAACGGTTACCTATCGAATTACACTGACCCCTTTCACAATACAGCGGAAATCGTAGCCTTCAACATCTTAAGCAAAATGTTATTCCTCTGCAGGTGGGGTTTTCATAGCAGTTTGGGCAGAAAATAAAGAAAAAAACAATGAAAAAGACCTTTACACCGCATTTCTATTGTCCAATTCAAATAGCAATCATTTATTTGTAGAGCTGTAAAATTTCGAATGAGTTTTTGAAGCGAATTAATACCCACATATTTGGTATAACAAATTTGTTGCTTTGCCTGAACCAGGGTGTCAAACTCGTTTTGTGTCAGGGGCCAGATTAAAATCCGTGTATTCTGAGCCGGACCAGTTAAATCATGGGAGAATAACCTACAAATATAGACAATTCAAATTTTGCGTTTGATTTAGTGCAAAGAAGTACATTCCGGAAACTTTTTCATTTAAGGAAGTCTTCTATTGAAGGCATTCTATTAAGGAAAAGTCTTCTATTAAAAAGATTGAACAAGTAAAATGGGCACTGTTCAAGAAGACTATGGCCTTGTAAATGATGCGGCTTATAAGGTTAATAAACTTAAGAAAGAACTCCGCCCCCGCGGGCAAAGTTCTTAAGCCTGCAGCCACATAACCCATTCTCCAGAGAAAAATGCACAAGAAAAGTACGCTATGAAAAATCTTTAAAAACTTTTTTAATACGTTATTTTCAATTTGCACTTGAAACTTGGTATCTTTTCTCCTTCAGAAGTGCATCAATATCAGAGGTCAAATCCTGCCTAGCTGCCAATTTTAGAACGTCATTTAAAATGCTTATGCGTGAGCTTTAAGCGTAGTTTTGTTTTATTGATTAGCTTATCCATAGGAATGGGATCCTCTTGGGATTATTCCTATGGGATGGGAGAGTGGACTTGAAATTTCTCTCATATCACATCCTTGGTAGTTTTACGTCACATAGAAGGAATTTTTTGTTGTTGAATACCATTCTTACTGTACAGTATATGCTTTCAATACAGTAGAAATCTCATGGCGCGGGAACGTCACAAGTTGCCATGGGATGGGACAGAAAAAGTATCCTATGGACAAACCATTTTATTGATGCTCATCACAGAAGACTGAATAAATGGGAGATGGACCACTGTTCTTGAAAAATTTTACCCTTAGTATATACTTTCCCCCTTTCTCACAAAGACATTTTTGATAGGGTGCGACTGACAAAAACGATGACAACAAAACTGAAATCCTTCCCGCGTTTACAGTGATAATATTGATGAATGTCGATTGTTGCGTACCCATAATAACACCATAAGAGCAGAGTTTGCTAAAGCGAATGACTGCAAGAACTTAGGAAAGTAGGCGAGAACGTTGTCTAGACAGAAAATAAAAGTGTGCATAGAAGAGAATACCGTAGGTAGCAAATTTGAATAAACAGTTACTTCTATTTGCAAAGTGATGTTAACATCTTTAATTTTATTCGTAAGTTTTACACCTTACAGAGCCATTTCGAGGGCGCTGCAGCGGCTGCATCCGGCCCTCTGGCCGTATTTTTGACACCTCTGGGCCCAAAACCTTGAGATGTTCCAGCAACGCAGAATAGTCTGAACTGCTTGTGAACGACAAAAACTATTGGCTTGAGGGAACGCTTTCCAAGGAAATTTAGATAAGGCAAGAGTTTAGGATTTTGTTGTCTACAAAAACTGGTAAAATCTGATAAAGCCAGAAACCGCTAGACGTCGGTGGCTGAAAAAATACAACTGCAACATAAGATCAGCAGAAGCTTGATAGAAAAGAAAATCAACAAAAGGTTTTTGTTTTTTACCTTTGCTATAAAAGTTGCTCATGACGAATTCTTGTACTTAGTGTCAATTAAGCTAAGTATTTTGGCCTATCCGCAATAAATCATGTCTTCTGACCTGGTTTGTAAACAGCTGGTATGCTGAGTGTTTTGTGCGTAACAACAGATCTTCTGAAACATATTTGTTGGAACCAAGCTGCTCAAAGCACTGTGCAGGGTGATGCTATATGGTGGCCATAAACAACAGATCGATTAACCAATACCAAACGTATGATGGCTACAGCGAAGACTGGGCTCTGTTCTGTGCTATTAAACGGAACATTTTGCATGTCTCTCTATACACGTAACCATCTTACATGAAAAAAGTGTAAACGCTTCAAAGCACGCATTACCATATTTTCCACAGCACAGACTCCATTATCAGCCACTTTGCTTACAGTTTTTTTTTTACTATTGCAAGGCGCGTATGACTCAGAGATTAGGAGCATGCTGTCCTTCCTTTTGTACTGTTTCTTGTGGCTATCACTTGTATTGAAAACATACATGAGCCAGGATTCCGATAAAGGCACTACTCAATAGAATGCACGCACCAAACTCTTCAAATAATCGCTGCAGCGCACGCAATTTTCACGTAACATCTCTTTTTTGAAAAAGCACTCAACGAGTTCTGCACTCACATTACGTTATCACTATATCTGCGGAGACGGTTTAACTCTGGTTCGCAATCAAGCGTTTACGCTTCATTCACACGGCAGAGAAATATCACTATTCATATCGTCAGGTTCATCTGGACTTTATGGCAAATCAGAATTAACATCATTACGCAGAGTTCTACCAATGCTATCAAAACCATCCTCAAAATCAATGATTGAGTGATATACCTCTCTTTGGTGGAACGCAAAAATTTACGATTGCGGCGAAACACACTGCCGTTACCTTCAATTAACCAAATACGAGCGTAGCGGTACATGTTTTATCATAGTCGCAAAAGTCCTTTGTCCTTTTCGTTTACGGCTGCACCTGAACTACCGCCTTGTGGATGCAGTTCTCTCAATAATGTTCTTTGTACATTATCTGACTGCTGTTCAGACCCTCCGCTGACGTATTTCTCCATTCCGAAATTGCAATGAACGTACGGATCTGATCCCTCACGGAAAACTTTCATTAGCAGACGTTTTGCAATTCTGACAGCAGACTCGGGTTTTAATATGTCACAAATCCCATCTCGACTGAATTGCTCTTTACAGAAATTAATTACATCTGTTGTGATTTTAGTTGGCTCCCAGTAATCAGAGTAATAATCAACCAAGATTGAACCAAGATGAACCAAGATGACATAGTTCTTGCCGTTTAAGAAAAATAAAAATCAGTGGCCAAGTTATTTCAAGGTCGCGTATGAATTTCAACTGGTTCTTTCTGTCGATTTAATGGTTCTTTCTGTCAAGTAGCCAGATATTCATTGCAAAAACTGCGCATTGAAAGCGTATCTCACACCTCGTGTTTCATGTTTGGTCAAAATAAAACCTCCTTACCTTTTGGCAGACACCCTTCAGCTCGTTGATGAGATGAATTCTAGCCTTGACTTGGGAATTATATTTATCACCCTGTGTGCTTTGAAAACAACACCATCCTGCGTTGTTATTGCATCCCTAAACGGCCAATATTCAAGAATGCTCAACGACGTCGCCACATCCAGTAGTGTGCAGAGGTCTGGTGATGCCCGGGGCGACTGCTTGATTGTATGCCCCCCCTACTAATATCTAGTCTTGAACAGCGAGGTATGGTGGTCATTGTTGCTGGACATACGCTGTTTGTGACGTATTCACGGTTGCACACCAACGTTTTGGTGAAGCTTATTGTCACAACATGCATATTATTCTACACACACTCCTTTTTCTCGTAGTTGCACAATGCGTCGCTGTAATGAACATAAATTTTTATCAGCGCTCCAAGTTAGGAGACCGGAACAAAACACAGTACTCAACGCTAGGACAGAGCAGTTCATAACTGCAAAAGTATCCGGCAACGCGTTGAAACAGCGAAGTAGAACACACTCAGTGCTACGTCAACGCAGTTTACAACCAGTGTTGCCATTTTAACTGATTTGCTGCTAAATCTGACAGGATTTTCTCACTGCTAGCTGCAAAATTTTCAATCCAGCAGTTATCTGATTTTCTAGCAGGATTTAAAAAAAAAATTTTTGGCAGGTTTAGCAGGTAACAAATTCCTGACCAAAAATTTGTTTCAGCAGTTTTTCGAGATGAAAACTCTTACACTTTATCAAAAAAATTATTTTCTTTTATGACGCTTTGAGCAACCCCCACGACAAATAACAACCAGCTGCCTTCAATCGTTTGGAAAGTTTCATACGACGCAAGGGCGCTGCAGCTTCAAGCAGATAATTGTGTCTTATAAAAATGAAACTAACTAGAGGGCTTGGTGAAGCTTAAACATTTGCTTCTACGTTTAATGAGCTCATTATTGTAAAGACTACATGGGTAGAATATGTTTTTATCCCGCACGACACATACGATATTTCCAAGTAATTCAATTATACGCCATGAACTAGTAATGTCTGGTAAAAGAACTGAAGCAATCTTGACAAACGTTTCGACATATGTGGTTGCAAGATTAAGAATACAAAACTTGGTTCAGTGCCTATCCTGCTGATTCAAGAAAAGCCTACTGCAATATTTGCAATAATACAAAGACGGCGAAATATTGTGAATTTAATAGAAAAAAGCACTCTGATAAGGCTGAAGAACTTTTTGCGTCCTCCCACTTGTAATTATAGCACAAAATTTTGAGCTAGAGCTACTGTGGTACAAAAACCAGACTTGGAAAGTTGTAGCAAGGCTGAAGCAATGCTTGTCTGTTTATCGCTGAACATTGTTTTACTGCATAAACACATACGACTATATGAAACAGTTTGTCAACAATTGTGTTATACAAAAAAGAGATAAGCTGCAGTGAAGTTACTCAAAATGTCAAAAGAAAGAATATTGTGGGCAGAAAAGAATGGTGGCCAAGACCGACATTTTCTTCCTTTGTCCATTGATAATTATGAGTGGAAGACAAAAAAATTTGATATATACCTTATAAAAATTTATTTTAATCACTTCAACAACGGCAGATTGTTTGGCAGAACTTCGCTACTTTCAGCAGTTCATCTGAAATTTGTGACAGAATTTTTAGCAGAATCTTGCAGTTTTTTGTGACACCATTTATCGGATAAGGTAATAACCATCTGGGAACATTGTTCACAACTGCAAAAATATAAGGCTGCGCCAATATCTCGTCGAATAGCTGTCGAGCAGAGTGTGGCTGAGATTGCGGACACCCAGGGTTGACAGTTTGAAACTTGCTAAACTACACAAGAATTGAGTACGTGCACAAAGTACGCAGGAAAAGTTTCACTTTCCTACCAGGGGACAGAACAGATGCGGGGTTGTGTAAGCCGTTATAATCAATCCGCCTGAATGGAGAATTACTGACGAGGCTCGAAATGATGCACGTATTGCAAGTACAGATATGCGGCTGTATTAGCGCACACCTAGAGTTGCCATTCAAAAAACGAAACGGGAACAGTTAAATCAAGCAAGTTGAAATAGGACAGTTTTGAAATTTGGCTCAGAAATCAATTAAACGTCCATAATTATCTTTCAATCCTTTTCGGTGATTTTCCCTTGATCGCACGATCTGGAAAGTAACGTTACTATCATTTTGATTGGGTGTATACCTAGAGTAAAGGTCCCTGGTATTGAAGAATGTGAGAATTATTGGCATTTGAATAAGTAAAAGCTAGTGGTGACAAAAAACAAGATTAGAAAAATTAAATCCATGCAGAATGGATTAAGTAGCCTTACCATAGAAAAAATCATCTATTATTGGCATTTCATTTTTGCAATTTCACTCTTTGGATGCCTCCCTGTCTTGGATGCCCGGGGCCGTCGCCCTGTTCGCCCCCCCTCTACACGCCACTGCCTACATCTGATCAGGCCATCCGTCTCGAACAACTTTCCAAGGGTTCTGCAGAGAAACATTTGCAGCAGCTTCAGTTTTGGTATGTTTCATGCGGCTGTCTGTAACAGTAATCAGCGCTATCAACGGTATTCAAACTCAAATCACAGAGTAAATGAACACTTTCAAATTCTTCGAAAGAGCTTCTTGCTGACGCACGTCGAAAATAGGGTAAAAATATGTTCAACTGACGACTCACACCAAGGTAGAGGGGATCAAGACAAAAAATACATCTCTGCAGATAAATACATCTCTGACATATTGTGTTTAACAACCAGTGTGAACTTTTGCAATCTCAGCAGCAGTCGTTGTAGTCTTTTTGGAGCCGAGCTCAAAGGCCCTTTGTATAGAGTCTCTATAGCAGTGGTTCCCAACCGGGGTGCCGCCGCGGGCTAACACGTTTTTTTACCATATCATTAAAAATACATTTTCAAACTGTCATCAAACCTCAAAGCAAATTGCTATGGGTGCCATAAATTATTATTCTTTTCTGTAGGGTGCCGCAAGCCTAAAAAGGTTGGGAAAAACTGCTCTATAGAGTAGGGGTTCCCAACCTTTCTCTGACCAGGTACCACTTCAGCAGTTTGACAGATGAGCATGTTCCTCAAAAATTTCGCATGATAATATGGCTGAGTAAAATAACAAAAATCCACAGAATTTTTATTATAAATTTTAGATTTTTAGAAATATAAAGGGTAGACTCCGTTTGTATGTCTCAAAGTTAATATATTTAGCAATAAGCATGTGATTTTCGAAAACAATATTCACTGATACTATAAATATTTGGAAATAAACCTTCAGATAGCCAAATGTACCCCTAGGGGAACATGTGCCCCAGGCTGGAAACCCCTGCTACAGAGGCTGATGCGATATATGTGCACTGTGACGATTCGACCCTAAACATATTGAACAAGCTTTTCGCAAGAAAATGCTATTGCTAAACGCTCTTTGATTTGCGCATATCTTTTTGCTGCTGATGTCATTGATCGTGATGCGAAGCCAACTGGTTGCCCATTTTATAACAACGCAGCACCTAACCCATGTAAACTAGCATCGCTTGATTGTGAGTTCTTCAGAGGCATAATAGAATTTTAAAACAAGAGCTTTCGCCACAAGCTGACTGATTTCTTGAAATGCATGGTCATGCTTCGATGTCCATTGCCAAATAGCTCCTTTATCTGTTAATCTACGGAGCATCTCACATTTCTGAGAAATATTTGGAAAATCTGCACTGCTGTCACATCAGTTGGCTTAGACAATTTCAATATCGCTTCAACCGTTGCTGGATCTGGTTTAAGACCTTCTGCCGTGAATAGATTACCAACATAAGGAAGAGCCTTAATGCGCAATTTAAGTTGTTGGACGTTAGGTTTACTTCTCGCGCTCTCAACAGACTTTCAAGATTTCTATCATGGTCGATAACAGCCTCTTCATTTATGTCACCTGAATTCTACACAGCAGATCATCAGCAACAACTTCAACACCATTAAATCCTTCAATGATCTCACGCTGACGGCGTTGATACTCTTCAGGCGCTGAAGATATGCCACAAGGCATTCTGAGCCAGTAATATCTACCAAATGGGGTCCAAAAAGTAGTTGCTTTCATCATCGCGCTTTACTTGCCAAAAAACATTTTTACGGTCTAACATCGAAAATACCTTTGCTTTCGACAGATGCGGCAAGACATCATCAATATTGGGCGTATAGCATAGCATGGTCGCTTTATTGCAACATTTAGATCTTTAGGATCCAAGCAACTTCTAAACTTACCAGGCTTCCGCACAGTCATCATCATAGGCGTAGAAAGGGGGTCCAGGGGGCCATTCACTCAAATTTTTGGCATATCTAGTCATTTCGTGCTTTGAGAGGCGGTGTCCCAAATAAAATTCTGTTTTTCAAAAAAAGTCAGAAATTTTGGCCCCCAAAAAAGTTTGGTCTGGTGACTGAGGGTCAGGGGTACAAACCCCCTGGCAGGCTAACTGTAAAACCGGAACCCTCTTTATTTAGTATTTTCATAATTTGTCAACTCTTTTTCTGAGTATTAACTCAGAAAGTGGGCCCCCATCAGCTAAGTTTTCCAACCCAGGCTGAAACCTCAAGTTACGCCACTGGTTGTCCAGCACAGTTTTCAGCCCTATCTTGAGGGAGAGTGCTATTTTTCTTGGACAATGCTTACCAGACGTAACTGTCGGGCCAAGCTCAATATCTTAATCACCAGGAAACACCCAAGACCTTCAAAAACAGCACTATACTCATCTATCAGATGTTCATCGTTGTCATGTGCTGTTCCACTTTGTTCAGTCTGTCGCAATTATCTAAACCCAGTAAGGTCGCAAGGTATTCTTTAACAACTTCGAATTTTAGAACTTCTGTCACATTTCAATTCACAATCACTTCTGTCTTGTCCCACGCAGGGATGTAGGAGGGGGACAAAGGGGGCACAAGTCCCCGAACGCCGAATGACTGCGAGGCTCGCCTAAAAGTCCCAATATTGTCACAAGTACTTACTTCAATACAGTACTGTTGCGATCGGAAATCCCGAGCGGCATATGCGCAAAGCTTCGCACTGTGGCAGCAAGCAACAATAGAGTTCACATGTCATGATCACTCTATTATTGCTTGATCGCGCCGCATATATGTACGGTGTTGTTCTTCATGCACATCCCGTTCGTGGTGAATCACACAATCAACGCAACACCACCAGAGAGGTTGCAACAGTACGTTTGTTTCTGAAAGATCTCAGGTTCGAGCATGAGGCGCCAAACTTGTTTATTGCTCCGGGCTTGTTTATTGCTTATTTCTTGCCCCGGGCGCCATCTAACCTCGTTACGCCCCTGGGACCACGGGTTTTATTACAATCCCGTCATAAGTTCGCAAACGGACTTCGCTCTCTATTAATTGAGGCGACGAATTCTCATACGAGCTGCAGTACAAACTTATTATATTGCACGTCGAACTTGTATCTATCAAACATCTCAGCATCACGTCTTTAGCAGGGTTGATTTTCACTTTCAAGACAGTAAACTACTGCTTACCTTTAGTATGCACTTCCCGATTATGTGTTCTTTACGAAATTACGTTTCTGATAAACCGATTCATCTGAGTCGCATTCTTCCATGTTTCTCACACGTGTTGTTTGACGACACACTTTCTCCAAGTTATCGTGCTTCCCACATACTGCTCCAAATGCTGGACAGCTACTTCGGCCTTCTTATGCACTGTGCCACAGTAGCTCACCTTCATCCTTGCACAATGTGTCTATAATTGCTATCATGTGACCTCTCTCTACCGGCAAACATCAATCGCTTGTTTAAGAGTCAGCTCGGTATCTCTCAGCAGTGCGGTTTGAGCGCCATTATCATTGATCCCCAGCACAAGGCGATCTTTGATAAAAGCCTTTCTTAAGTCGTGAAACCTACAAGTTAAGCTCAGTTTTCGCAATTTCGTTTCATATTCGTCGATACTCTCGTGAGGCTCTTGTTTGCACATGCCAGAAACGCAGCGTTCCTACGTGACTTTTAAAACTGGTTTAAAATGAGCTCCAGTGATTCTTGAATTTAGACAAATCCTTTTCAACAGCCAGTGCAGTCCGTGAGTCTGCAGTATGTCTACATCGTATGTTTGTAACATAAAGGTGAGTGGATGAGTTTCATGACGGAATTAAGCCCCTGACTGAACCATAATGCAGCGTGTAAAAAGCTATAGATGTGCGTTAGCGCAGGGGTCGGCAACTTTTTTCGCACAGCAGACCGGTTTCAGCCCGGCATTATTTTGCGGACCGGCCCTCATTAAAATAATAAATGTTTGGAACAAGCAATTTGATTACAACTCGTAAGTCATCATGGCACTGATTCAGTGAGAGATCTGGGTTTGTTTTGCCGTAATAAGATGCTCCGACCTGTATGGGTTATGGTGTTCAATGGCACCCACAGTGTGTTCCTTGTGTCAGTCGTTACAGTCACTTTTGGACGAATTTGGCCTTGGTTTCGCACGGCCCGGCAACAATTTCTTCACGGACCGGCACCGGTCCGCGGCCCGATATTTGACGACCCCTGCGTTTGCAGACAACTTGCCCGTTGTCGGGATGTGACAAAAATGCGTTGAACGTGCTCGATTAGCTCAAAGAATTGTGAACTAACTATGCAATTGTGCAACTCCTCACCAGGGCCTATAAGAGGGGGATCCAGCAGGAACATTGTTCCGGGGCCCAACAGCTACGGAGGGGCGCGAGACTGAAGGAACATTTGAGTGTTTGTTGCAGAACCAGCCAACAGGATAACAGTAATAAAAGTCTTTGCTCTGCTGTTGTAAACGTCGGGGTCGTTTTCAAAGTTTTACAACATTTGAGCAAAGACTCTTATTAATATTATCCTGTTGGCTGGTTCTGCAACATGTTTACTGAAATTAGAGAGCTGTTTGGCTCTAAAGTTTTGAGAACCGTACGATCTTATGTCAGTAGTGGGACTTACATTGTGAGGCATAGAAGTCACTTGCGCCTTAACCATCGATGCTTGAGTAGTGAAATAATTTTCATTTGACTCATAGGCAAAGGAAGCTATTCTCTAACCAAAAATGTAACAATAAAGGAAAGAGATGGGTTGTCAATCAGTCCAGTGTCCAGCTTACCGAAGCCCAAATCTCCGTACTTGAACTGGGCCTTAACTTTGTTATAACACCCAAGCATGTTAACAAACACCAAATTCTTGCGTCTGTGGAACAAGGAATTTGGAAGCTATGCCACCAGGTAAAGTTGATATTGTCCAAAGTAAAGTGACCATCTGAAAACGTCACAACTCCACTGAGTGCAATTTACGGCCGTGGGAGTTAAAACCAATCAAAGAACTTCGTTCATTGTCAGATATACGGTTCATGAAGGCCGACAAAGGGAACACGACAGTTATCATGAACAAACAGGATTATGACGAGAAACTTTTTGAAATGCTAAAAAATGGTGAAACATACAAAGATCTTAAAAGAGATCCCACTCCAAAAACTGAAAAATTGTTAAATAAATTCACTTCAAGGCTTTTGGATAAGCAAAAAATTACACAAGGTGAATGCTTCACCTTGAAAAGCTCGGACGCCTTTGCACCGAGGTTATACGACCAACTTAAAGTTCACAAAGCTGATATTCCACTACGCCCTATTGTTTCTTTTAACGGTTCCTAAAAAGGTTGTCAATATTTTAGCACCTCTGGTTGGCAACACGGAATTTTATGTTCGTAATTCAAGTGATTTCATTGAATCCATTACCGACTTACGATCGGAAGACGATGAAATTTTGGTGTCATTTGACGTCGTATCAATGTTTACAAATGTCCCAACAACGCTAGCAGTAGAAATAGCCTAGAAAAGATTGACAGAATGTGATGACTTCCAAGAGCGTACAAATTGGTCTATACAAGACGTTTGCGAGGGACTGGATCTTTGCATGCAGTCATCATATTTTACATCTCGGGGAAGTACTTTAAACAAATATTCGTAACATCTATGTGTTCACCGGTGTCACCCATTTCGGTAAATTTAGTCATGTAAGATATTGAAAACAAAGCAATGATGGAATTCCATCACCCACCTAAAGTCTGGAAACGTTATGTAGACGATACGTTTGTGCTTATAAAACAAGAGTGTTTGCAGCGATTTTTCGATTTTTAAATAGCATTGAACCTACTGCTCAATTTACACAAGAAATAGAAAATGATGGAGTTTTGGCTTTCCTGGATGTGAAACCAACCCGTGAAAATACCGGTTGTTTGCACTATACTGTTTACAGAAAACCAACACACACAGACCGATACCTGAACTTTCGATCAGACCATCCTCCACAACACAAAAAAGCGGTTATTAAAACATTGCAATGCAGAGCAAAACTTCTGAGTTCAAATGAAACCAATTACCAAGACGAGATGGAGCGCAGTCAGTTAGCCCTCAAGAACAACGGTCATCCGCCCGCACTGACCGCTCGATCACAAATTTCGACCAACACCAAGAAAATGATAAAAAAACAATCTTCAGTGGTGCTGCCATATTATCGTGGGTTATCCTCAGGGCAATGATTACCCTGAGAAAGCCCACTTGAATAGGTAGGCGAAGCGTCCGCTAATAATAAAAATCCCCAGAAGAACTAATTTATCTGCTTGAATGGTTAAAATGTTCACAGCCCTCGGGAGGCAAATAACACTACAAGTAACACAAATCTGTTTTTCATTTTGCAAACACTCTTGGACACATTAAGTATCAAAAAGAAAATGTTACTGTGGAAAAAGAATGTACTTAGCTAATTGTTCTCTGTTCTGTAATATTTGGGAACATAAACGTAGCTGTGAAGTAAATTGTTTAAAGTTAAACTGGTCACACTCTGTATGGAAGACCTTTCTGATTACCTGTTGTAGTTGCCAGAAAACACCAACGTATTAGGATTACCAGGATTACCAATTTCATGCTAGATTTATTACGGCAGTAATACTATGTCACATCAACTAGCTGCAGGAAAGTAAAAAAGGAGTCAGGTGGGATTGTTTCAAAAAAATAATATATTTTTTCACGATGTTTTAAGCCTTCCTTTTGATAATCAAAGATGATAGTCTAGTCCAGTGGTTCTTTACCTTTTCTCTACGACGCCTCCCACAAGCAATTGTCCTTTGTTTCAAGCCCCCCTGACATTAATTAATAAGTAAAAACGACTGTATTTATTGGTAAAATTATTAATCAAAATTTCCGTATTGTAGAGCGCGAAAGGGCTCGCCCCCCCTGGAGATTTATTGACGACATCCCAGAACCACTGTTCTAGTCATCATATTTTTGTGGTGAGACGTAGTACATCAAAAATTTTGCAGAGAACCCTGCAATAAAATAATGGTATGAAAACGATTAGGACATAAAAATAAAAACGAAGAAATATTCCCTTAAAATATTACTGAACCTATTGATATAAAAGTGTATTTTTTTGTTTGATGTGTCCTATTTCATGACGTAAAATAGAACAAAATTTCAAAATCATAACTCATCTACAGATAAATAACGTTTCCGTCTTTCCAAGTTAACACAACCTCCCTTCAAGGGAAGTCACTTCACGTAATTGATATTAACATTCTCTAACTATTTGCACATGTTAAAATCAGGAGTAGATATGTTTTGGGCATTGACGCGCATTTTTCAAAATCCCTAGTTTTTTGAGGTCTTTGCTTGGACCCTGTGTGTTCCCCTGTCTCTGTCGAAGCCCCTTGCCCCGTCAAGCTTCCTCTGTTCCCCAGGCTTCCCTTGTCTTTCCCAGGGCCCCTCTGCCTTCCTTGGGCTCCATGTGCTCATCCCCGAAAGCTGTGAGCAAGAGTATTAATTTTGTCAGGCATGATGATTCGTTTGTCATCATTTGCCGAGAGCGCTATTTTGTTGACTTGCTCTGTGAAGACTTCTCACGCGTTTCTTCGGCCGCGTTTCTTCGGTCGCGTGAGAAGTCTGCCGCGAGTGTTTTTCATTGTCACAAGCGCGGCGTTTAACCCAACGCCTTCGACACATTCAGTTGCAGTCAGGCGAATCCTCATACCATCTCACGAACAGTTGTTGGGGTAGTGGCAAATCATTTGCGCTCAACCGGCTTTCAGTTGCCAGCTTAGAAGCAAACTTTGTGCGAACATGCCTCTAACAAGACGTAGTTCTCGAAAATCAGTTGAATCAAGACGAGGCTCTGATGAAATGCAAGTGAGTTCTCAAGATTATTTGTTTGACAGTCCATGGAGTGAAGAAGACAAAACTGTAATTAAAGATTACATTCAGTATCATCGAGAGTGGATTGCTTACCTTGAAAAGTTGCGTGATTATGAAATTAGAGATTTAGGCCCACCTCCAAGAAAACCACGATCGAAATTACCAAGCTCTCTTGAGAATTCATCAAGCAGAAATAAAACCAAAAGAATGAATCAGTTGTGTGCTGAAGAGCTGAATCTGTTCTTAAAAAAGCATTTGGTTGAAGAGCGAAACCCCACAAACCAACGGGAGGAAGATTTTTCAGTAACACGATTGGAAGATGCACTTGTTTTTTTTCAACAGGCACAACAAATCATGAGGTTGAACAGTGCCAAACTTCTCGCATCAAGTCTTAACTTTGGTTGTTGGCTCAACACAGCTTTTGAGTTGCACGAACTTCAAAGAATTTGCAATCCATCCACTCCCTCATGGAACAAATGTTTGAGTGAAAAAGTTGGTATCAGCAACAGCTATGCAAGAAAGTATAGAACAGTTGCAAAGATGTTGAACCCCTACAAACAATTTGGATGTCTCTCAGTGTAATTTGATAGCATCTACCAATGCCGTGGAAACATTCCACAAATGCTGCTTGACACAACATTTCTGCACAATGGAAGTAGCTTCAACATCAAACTTACCTCCAATGTTATCTGGTAATGAACAGAACATTTAATATAGCACTGAATTTTTTGCTCATTCACGGGCAACTCCTTCAGCTGCCTCGGTTGCCTCAGCCGGCTCAGTTGATTCCCTGAGCGACAATCGTTCAAGTCGGATGACAAGGGGTTTGTAAAGCGTCAATCTGGCTTGTGAGGTTGGTTATCAGACCCTGAAGATATTCATCGTGAGAATCAGTATAGTGCTTATGAACAGCGTCGTTGTTCTGAGTTAGATTCGCAAGTCCAGATATTTTGTGGTTATTCATTTTAAGATGTCCCTGAGCACCTTCTGGAGTTACACGAAAGGTTCTCTTCCTTAGTTGATTATCTATGAAACCTTTTGTCGCCGCGCCGGTGTCTTCAACTGGCTCTCCAAGGTTTGTTATCCGTTTGTTATTGTAATTTTGATGATTTTCTGGCATAGAAGTTCCATCAAGAAACATTACTCTCTGAGAAATATTCTCATTCGTTGCAAGTAGCAGCTGCTCGTTTTCGGTTCTCAGTGAGTTAACAGCCTCGTCAAAAACTTTTTTTGTTTACACCATCAGTAGGCGTGACTGCGTCGGCCAGACCGGCAAGTTTGTGATCGTTCATTTGAAGATCTGAAACCATCTGATTTTCACCATCAAGCCTCAAATATTTTTGAGCTTCCAAGAGGTTATTAGCCCTAATTTCTCTCAAAACTTTTTGGTTCAACATTCTGAGATTGACAGCTTCGTGTTCAGGTGTTGGATCTGGAAGCCCAGCAATATGATATTGCCCACCCATGCTAAAATTTTTTGTTGTTGTTCCTTGTGGGTCTAAGTTCAAGCTTTTTGTTCTGATGTCTCGATTCAATATGTTTGCGTGGTTTGTTATCGCGTCGCCGACTGCTGTGTCTGCTGCCGCGGCTGCTTGTTCTAAAACACTTGTTGCTGAAGCTTGAAGTGTTCTTAAATTTACCGCGTCTTGTTCTTCTAGGAGGTTCCCGACGCGAATCACTTGAAAACCACCAGCATGAAGAGGCCCTCTCATCAAATTTGTTCCATCACATTTCAGATAGAATTCGTTTGCATAACTCAATCTGACTGCGTCATTGCTCTGAACAGGCTCGCCCAAATGTGAAATCCTGTTTCCAGCCACCCCAATCCCCCCTGCATATTTCCACACAAAAGCGACATCTTCGTATCTGCGTATCCTTTTGTCGCTGCGTGGTGATTTTGTTCTGGCGCTCTCAGATATGAGACAAGTTTCCAATCCATATTTAAATCTTTTGCCATAGTCGACGCAGGGCTATAACGATTCAAAAAATTTTCTTCAATCCACTGTTTCGGAACCACTTCACCTTCATTTTGTGGATTTGAGTTTATAGTTCTTATTGAATGCCCTCCCATCCCAATGTCACCCTGCATAGTGCCCCCTTCAATTGGTAACCTTTTGCCTGCTACAAAATAAACATATGCTCGTTTCACCAAGTCATGATCTTCTTCTGGCCATCTCACGTTTTTCACTAAATGACCTCGCATATCCAAATCACTTTCGCCAACATTCTTCGAGTCGATGTAGCCTTTTGTCGCCACGTCGCCTTCTTCGGTTGGAGACAATACGTTTTTTATTGCCTTTTGATTCATAATCAATTGGATCACCTCTTTTGAAAAATTTTTCATTGACATATTTCTTCCTCATTGCGTCCATTGGACCTCGCGGTGAGCCAAGATTCACGATGCTTTGACCAGATATGTCAATGGTTTGACCTTTTCGCAAAAAGTTGCTGTTCACATATTCATGTGAAACTCCACTCACATTTGTAACATTTTGTCCCGATTTATGACTTCGTCCGAATTTATCTACAGTCATTTATTATATCACCAAATATTAAATTATTAATTATTTCCTGCAGCCCTTTTGCTTTTTGCATCTCTTTTAAAACAAAAAGACAAAGAGGGCCACAAATCACTTCTTGCCTTGGTTGAATTTGCTCAGTTGGATAGAGCACATCACCGAGATAGTTGTTCAACTCAGTTGGTGGAGGCAATCCGAATGAGTCAAAATGCCACTTTTCATCACCACGTTTTAACCACGCGACGCAGTGTGTCCCATCTCCAGAAGTGTCGTCTAGGTTCATAATTGCGCACTCATTTCGTTTCAGTTTCTTTGGCAAAGTGTCTCTCAAGAAAACACCACGAAAATTTTTCAAACCAATCTTTTTCACCGCATCTTCGGTTTCAAAGTTGCTCAAGGTTTGTTTGGAAGAACCACGTTTTCAACTTGGATGTTCATTTATTCTAAACAAAACTTTCCGATTTCTTTGGCAACATCTTATCAATTTCCAAATTCACTTCATCAAAACTTCTGTATGTTTCATTTGGTTTCCTTGTCTGAGAAAGAATATTCTCAAACTCAACTTCAGAAACTTCGTTGTCAGTCAACGCCTTTGAAACCATGTTACGAATTGAGTTGAGCTGCATCTCAATCAACGTTTTTGCTTCTCATGTCTCTGAATTTTGTTGAAAAGGAATTTTTCAATTCCTTTTAGAAAAATTTAAACAATTCCGAAAAATCAAGCGTAATCCTTGCAAAATCTTTCCTGAAATGTTGCCTATGATTTCTTGAAAATTGGCTAAAAAGCCGACATTCAACAAAAACATACAAAACTGAACAAGTATGAAACAAACATGAAAAAAATTGATCACACAATGATGCTTTTTAACGACTGACTCTTGTTTAATTTTCTCAAAATGGATTTGTTTTTCGATTTCATGTATTTGTTGAAGTCTGTATAAATGACCCTTATTCCTTTTTATTAAATGAATAAAAAATCTCTTTACTTTACATTTTGGTTGATGCGTTGATTCAAATGTTGATTTATTTGTTGGTAAATTTTCTGGTTAATTATTACTTTTTTGCATTTATTTTGCTCATCAACGGCTTGGCTGATGTGTTGACTTTTATGCTGGTAGATGTCTTGCGTGACTTTTTGCTCAATTCGTTTTTCCTTTGATTTACACATTTATTTAATGTCAAAAATTCACAACACTTTCACAGCAGCCAACCGAGAACTGGAATATTCTTCAACGGAGAATTTGGACCAAGAAGAAGACCATGACCACTAATAACTTGACCCCCCTGTTTCAAATACAAACCATCTCCAACCATGCCAAGACCCGAACCTTTATATGGTTTCAAATATAGCCCTTGACCGTCCGTTTCAACTCTTGCGATTTTTTAGCCTTTTTTCAAATGCAGTCCATTTCCCATGGCCTTGTTTGTCGCTTTTTGCACCAAAGCTGACCCTACACCTGACAGTGCCCCAGTTGCCAATGTTGGGAGAACGGTCTTTGCCAAAAGTGGCGAAACCTTTGCGGCCAAACCAGCGAGGAACCCAAGGATCCCACCCTCAATTTTCATATTGTGAACAACCTGACGTTTACTCATTTTTATTGTGATGCCTTTTCCATCCTGATAAGCTTTTGTCATTCTGTTCACTTGTGAATTGGTCAAAGCAATAACATCACTTCCACACAAATCTTCGTAGCCAAGACGAATGCTCACGGGACTTTGCATCAACGGCATGTTTCAATTTTTGCTGTTGATTTTCAGAAATATTTACATGCACATTAGTATAACTCATTTATATTATGTTATTAAATTTCTCTCAAGTGGTATCTGATTGTCAGGTTTTCTCCACAAAGATTTAATTGCTTTCCGTTTTGGTCTGTGACAACTGTTTTCATTTTATTAATTTTATATAAAATCACTGGAAGATACACAAGGTTTCTTGGGTTCTCAACGATTTTATATCCAGGTGACACATTTGGAAAGAAACTGCAAATTGTGTTTTGCGTTCTCCCATTCACATAAGACCTCCCATTCACATAAGACCAACATTCACGAGAATTGAATTTATTGATAAGATGTTGACAACATTTTGCGATTTGTGAATACCTTCTTTGTAAATTTGTTGTGCAAAACCGAGAACGCTTGAAATTGAATTTCGCACTCTGAAATCAACCTGAAAGTCGTCTTGAATTTCCAAGACACTTTTCAAAGTGTTGATGTTTGCCGTTATTTTAATAGATTCGTTGTTATGCCCATTTCGTTTCATCGCAATTTTAATTGTTTCCGCAATATCAATGAGATTGTAACTGCCTTCTGAAATTTGAACTTCGACCCATTGTCTTTGTCGTGTTGAGTCGTCCTCGTCACGTCTCCCCACCTCAGTGAAACCAGGAGAATATCTGAAAACGTTGTTTTCATCAAACAAATTCGGAAACGAATAATACGCTCGAGATTGACCAAAGCCATCTCATACTTTCGCGTTCGATCCAACACGATTGGTGGGTTAAAGTCGTCTTTATTTTTGTCGAATTCTCTGAAACCACAATCTGCGTTGAAGTTTTCGGAGAAGTATTTCTCTCAATTTGTTCTAGAAGTTCAAGATCCATTTATTCTATAATATAAAAGTTGTCAAATCCAGATCTGCATTTCTCACAGTTCTTTGATGAGGTCAAATCAATCACAACAAAGTTATGAGGCTTCGACCACGCAGTCTTACACAGCTTTTTGAACTGTTCTTTCTTAATGTCTTGAGACACGTGGTCATTAAAAATGTGATCAATATTCTTTTGGTCTTGAGGAAACAGACAAAAGAAATTTGCATTTTCTCGATTTTTTTGACAAGGCAATTTGAAATAATTTTGACTCAAATACAAACAATCGCAATTTGAATGCCTTCCACGAACGTAATATGCTCCACACTTGTTCTGCTTCTGAAGCAAGAAATCGTCAAATATCATGAGATTCTTTTGATCTGGAGACAGTTCTTTCGGGTCAGGCACATCGTCTGCCGATTCATAAAAACTACACTCAATAGGCTCTTTGGAACGGGAGCGTCGATCTTTTGCCAACTTTTCAATCAACGCACTTGGTGAAATTTGTTCTTGTTGTATTTCATTTTGATTTTCAAACAAATTCATAATCACCCTTTTCGGCAATTGTTCTTCAAAACCTTTTCTCAAAATTTTATACTCTGGTTGAAACAAACTTTTACCAAAAACTGACAATTTTGAATAGTCCAACCAACCTGGCTGAAGAAGAAGATTCAGCAAAAGTGTTGTTTTTCCACAGCCCGACTTTACAAAGAAGGTATTCACAAAAAAAAATTACAAAGAAGGTATTCACAAAAAAAATGTTGTTTTTCCACAGCCCGACTTTCCAACAATCAAGCCTCTCAAACTTTAAGGCAGCAGAGGATGGTTGCTTTTATTTGCTATGTGTTCATTCCACGAAAGATTTTTAATTTCCATTTATTTTAAGCATTTAATAAATGAATCAAATATATTGTGTCAAATATTGTAAATTTACGGAAACGAGAGACGTGAAACAGAAAACAACAAAAAACAACCCCCAAATGCTTCAAGGCATCTGTGTTGTTTGTGGAACGAAAAAGTCAAAATTTATAAGTGCAAGTGGAAAAGGTTTTTTGAACGACACAATCAACAGTCTTCCATTTGAAATGCACATGCCGGGTCACAACTTCACAGGACCAGGCACGAAATTGAACAAAAGACTAAATGAGGATATGACTCCAAAAGCATGGTCAAAACCTATCAACAGAGTCGACAAGGCAGCTTATCACCATGATATTTGTCATGTTAAAAACAAAGACACAAAAACTCGCAACGAAGTTTGTGATAAAAATATGTTGACAGAGCTTAATGGTATTTATAACCCCACACTTCGAGAAAGGATGGAGAGAGGTATTGTTTCTATGATAATCGGAACGAAAAAGTGCTTCGGATGGGGGTTAAAAAAACGACACAATTTGGACTGAGCAGCTAGCTGATGAACTTCACAAACCCATCATCAAAAATTTTCCAAAACGAAAAGTGTATGTGAATGGAATTGATAAAATTTGGGCTGCAGACCTTGTTGAAATTCAAGCATTTTCAAAGTTCAACCGTGGGTTCAGGTATCTTCTCACAGTGATTGAGGTGTTTTCAAAATATGGTTGGATGCTTCCTCTCAAAGACAAAACTGGAAAATCTGTCGCAGATGCATTCAAGGAGATTTTCAAAAAATCAAAGTGAAAACCAGAAAAGCTTCGGACAGACAAAGGCCGAAAGTTTTACAACAAACATTTGAAGAAGTTGGGTGTAGAGCTTTACTCTACTGAGAATGCGGAGAAATCTTCGGTGGCCGAACGTTGGAACCGAACGATGAAAGAAAAAATGTTCAAGTATTTCACGGCAAACAATACCAACAAATATATTGACGTTCTTGACGACTTTGTTGAGAGATACAACAACACGAGACACTCTAGTATAAAAATGACTCCTGTTGAGACGAGCAAGAAAGAGAATGAAGTGAGAGTTTACAGAAACCTCTATCCAGACTTGACAAGACGACTGATACATGCAAAATTCATAACTGGAGATAAGTCCGAATTCTCAAGAAGAAAGGACTCTTTGAGAAAGGGTTCACCCTAAACATGGACAGAAGAAGTGCTCACCGTTTCAAAAATTCAAAGAACCAACCCAGTTACTTGTAAAATAACTGACTACAATGATGAAGAAATCCAAGGGACTTTCTATGAACAAGAGCTTTAGAAGTCATCACAAGAAGTTTACAGAATTGAGAAGATTATGAAGAAAGGCAAAACAAGGTCATTGGTAAAATGGAAGGGCTATCCAGAAAGTTTCAACTCTTGGGTTGACAAAAAAGATCTTATTAAACTTTAAAATGTCAAATGATCTTGGAATCAAAAGCTCAACAGTCACCACGTTTCTCAACGACAAGCTAACACCATAGCAATGTAAAGAATTGCAGAAAATTATGAACTTTGATCCAAAGCTGTATAGAAAAGTATTCATCAATCGAGGTTAATTTGGACTCAGTCCAAATGCAATTTGGACCTTATCCAAAATTTAAACATATAATAAATGTCATTTCTAAAAATAAAAGACCCATCAAAGCGTGACAAACTTGTTGCTGAACATGTCAAAACCAAGAACAAAATTCAGAATGATTTTCGCTCAGAACGATTAGGTGAGCAATCAATGTATGACGATTTTGGAAAAATTTTCAAGCCAATAACTTAACAACAACAAAAGTTATCTGAAGAAATTGTTTCTAAGTTTGCCCCACTCCAAGAAGCGATTGAAAATATGCCAGCGCAGCAAGCATTGCCTTGGGACATGTCCCAACCAGAACTGTAAGAGCAACCTGAAGTATTGGCAGAACTTGACACACCACAAATAGAACTCGACGAAACTTCATTAGCCGGGGAATATCTTGAAAAGTATTCACAAAAAAGGGAGATGCTGATACGACGTTTGGAATAAGAAGAGAAAAAGGAAAATATTTCATGGGCTGGAAAAGGGTTATAATTGATAAAGACAGCAATTTGTTTGTTGATGGAAAAAGATACGAGGGAACCCCAGGTCTTTGGGAGCTCATTGTTATGAAAAAGCCGAAAACGAGCGTTTATGATGGTAACGATGTGAAAAATTATAAAGAAATTATTAAAAGGACAAGTGCTATGATACATCCAGTAAATCCACAAATACCAGCAGCAAATAAGGGGCATAGGTGGGAAAATTTCATAAGGCCAATTTGGGGGAAACATGTGCAAAAAACAAGGCTAAATGTGAAACGTCAACAGAAAAAAGCGAAACGCCAACAGAAAAAAACACAAGGTCAAGGCTTTCTCCCAAGCGATCCAAATGCTTTGTGTGAACGGTTGGAATTGTTGATGGCGTCGAAACAAGCAGGAAACACTGGTCTTCGAAATGAAATCGTTAGCATTTGTGATGAACTTTTGAGGCAAAAAATTTTGTCTCGTGATGCTTATAAAAACTTAATGCTAGCATTAAATAAATGCTAGTTATAAGAAGAGGATATCAAAGAAAGTATCAAGTTGGCGGCTCTGGGATTTTTTCAAAGCTCAAAGACTTTTTGTCAGGATTTATCAGTAACAAGCAAGTTGTTGACACAGCTTTGAATATTGCTCGAAGTGCTGGGCAAAAGGCAGGACAAAAAGCTATTGGTTTTGCGAGTTCAAAGTTGACTCCCAAATCACGACAAATTATATCAAAACTTGTGTCTTCAACACCTCCGCTTGCACCTCAAGGATCAACACCACAGAAGGCACAGCAGGTGACAACAAATATGAACAACTTGATAACTGGGTCGGGGCAGCGCGCGATCAAGATTCACGACCTTGTCAGACGGTTGAATAAATAATACATATAATAAATGAACAATTCTGAACAAATCAAGTATGTTTTTGAAAAGCTTGAAGCCCTCAAAAGCAATATCGATGAACTAAAAAGAGAAATTGAAGAACTCAAATATTTCAACAGGATGTTGAGTTATAAACTAAGTGGAATACCTTATTTTTACAGTGGAGACAAAAAAACGCCTATAATAAATGGACATTCTTAACATTACTGAAAAACCTGAAATTGATCAATCAATCGAAGAATACGAAAATCACAGTTACGAACCAATCACCGGCACTGACCTTAACAGACCTGGGCAAATTAGGATTAATATTGAAACGCAAGACTTGTTTGCATATCCGAGTGAACGTTATCTGGTTTTCGATGGTAAGTTGGTGGAAAACGCTGACGACGCTGTTTACGCTGATGCTGACGTCATCACGCTAACAAAAAATGCTATGATGCATCTTTTCAACAACATAAAATACCAACTTTCAGGACAAGAGATTGAAAGCCTGTTTCACCCTGGGCCTGCAACAACAATCCTTGGGCTGTTGAAATTTCCAGATGACTTTCAAAAAAGCACAGGCCTGAACCAATTGTGGTTAGAGCGCTCGCTTCGTGTCTGGTGGGTCGTTGTTCGTGTGGTTCGAATCTCGGCCGGGTCGTGCCAAGACCTCAAAATTTGGAACTTGCTTCAGTCTGGCCAAGCGCTCGGCATAATGACTGTAGCAGGGAAATTCTCCAATGCGGATGCCGTCTTCGTCGGAGTCCGGTCGTGTTGCCTACTGCCTTCCCATCGGAATAACCTCGTCGAAGACCAAGTGTGTGCGGTTGAGAAATGGGTGATCTCTTCAACACCCTAAACAAATCTCTGCCCGGGCGATCGTCGATGCCACTGGAAGGACAATTCTTGTGTTGTGCATTGTCTATACTCGCAATTGCGTTGTGTAAGAACTTTCTGCAAAATGTTCTCATGTCTTCGTCGTTCTGATCACCGCGAAAGCGACGGCATGGGCCATGTATGTATGAGAAAGTCGTTTACGGTTTTAAACATCAACTCACTCTTGTGAGGAAAGGTGATAATGACACGATTTTCAGACCCACTGCGGCTGATGCCGTAAAGGTTGTTTTGTCGAAGCTTTCTTGGTATATGCCACATGTGACTCCAAATTTGCAAGAAAAACTTGCACTCTACAAAACAGTTGAATCAAAATCAAGTCTCCCAGTTGGCTACCGAATGATTCAATGCGAGTCGATCCCAGTCCCACAAACGAGAAATTTCACCTGGCGATTATCGGTGAAATCAGGCTCGGAGAAGCCTCGCTGGATAATCGTGGCGTTTCAGACAGATAAATCTGGAGACCAACAACACAACCCATCAATTTTCGATCACTGTAATCTCACAAATATGTTTGTTATGTTGAACTCTCGAAGGTATCCTGAGATTGAATATGACGACACGAACTTTACTCAGCAAAAATTTTCAAGGATTTATGGAGATGCTGCGGCATTCCGAACAAAGTTTTACAATGTTGAAGAGTTGATTTCTTTTCCAAATATAACCCCATCAGATTACAAAGAATTGTTCCCAATGTTTGTCTTTGACGTGACAAAACAGAGCGAAAAACTCAAAAACTCTGTGACTGACATTCAGATAAAGGCCCAGTTTTCAACAAACGTAGCAGCAAACACAGAAGCTTTCGCCGTTGTCATCAGTGATAAAAGTTTGATTTTTCGAGGGTTCAATGATGTGAAATGTCATTGAAGCACGACTTCGAGGCTTCAATGACATTTCAAAACTCAAGAAAGCACAATTGAAAAATTTGCTTTCAAAACCACAAGAATTGGATCAATTGAGAAAACGAAATCTATTGGTGAAAGCAAAGAAACTTGGAATCAAAAATGCCACAAAGCTCAAAAAGGCGCAACTCATCAACGAAATTGATGATAAGATGTTGAAATTGGTGGAGGAAAAACAGTCTTCCTTCAAGGGTTTCATAAATCAATTCACACTTCAACCAAGTGGCTATGTGACATTTGATCCAGAATCCTTTCTGACTGCTGTGAAACGAAAGGCGTTCGCAAAAATCCATCCAAACGCAAACCAAAGTGAAAATAATTTTGAGAGCAAAGATGGAAAAAACAGATCTCAAGACTGGTGAAAGCCTCGTGGAAGAACATCAATTTCGGTCAATAAATGAAATTGTTCTTGAATCAACAAACAAGAATGAATTGTGGAGTCTCTTGGCAGAACAAGTCCTCGAGGATCTTGCAAAATTTCAGATGAGTGGGTGGACATTTCACTCAATTGTAGCACTTGATATTCACACAGTTGGATATGAACCATTGAACGGAAGTTCTTGGGTTCCTCTTCCGAAATTTCTAGCAAGCAAGAAGGCGATCATCAATATGAAGAACACTGATAACCAATGCTTCAAATGGTGCATCGCAAGAGCTTTGAATCCAGTTGAAAGAGACTCAGAGAGAATCACAAAAATTTTGAGGAAGCAAGCAGAGTCTCTCAATTTCAAAGGAATTGAGTTTCCGATGAACTTGAAGGATGTTGACAAGTTTGAGAGTCTCAATCCTGAAATTAATGTTTTTGGGTATAAAGCAGAGGGTGTTCACCCCCTGAGAATATCCAAGCTCAAAAGAGAAAAAAAGGTTCGCCTTCTCGAGAACAAACACTATTGTCTTGTCAATAATTTTTCAAGACTTGTGTTGATGCAGGTTTCCAAACATCATGGTGCAATTGAGATTTGTGATAGATGTCTTAATCATTTTCCAAACAAGAAAGCCTTGGAAAGGCATAAGCAAAATTGCCAGAACCATAATGCAAACAGGATTGTTCTTCCAAAGAAAGGCACTATCTTAGAGTTTAAAAATCATAATCGTTCGATGAGAGCATAGGCGTACGGAAAGTTTTAAAAGCGATGGTTCCGGATCGTATGGTCTGATTCCCGCAACCTGCCTGTGTTATCGCTGTTGTGCGTGTGAGCAAGGCACAATACATCAAGCGCCGGTTGTCTGGAAACTTGCCCAAGTGCAGGCCGCTGGCCCACGGTATGTTCGTGGACTGGCGTACGATATACTCGTACTTCACTTCAAATGCCAACCGTTGAGTGCCGGGTTGTATGTTTTCCTCTATAAAGCACGAACATTTCGTACAAGTCTCTAGCAACCAGAAACATACATCTATAATGTTCGCTGACGTACGGTGTGGTCAGGAGAGCATTTCAAAGCAACAATTGGTATATTTTGCCTGCAGTCACGCACTCGTTTCGCAGAGTGCGGAAATAAGATCGGCCTGTTGTAACCATGTGGCTGATTGTCTCGTCACATTGCATTTCATTGGGAGGGGTTTCTAATGTAATGTGGATAAACAATCACTCAGAAATTTTCTAACTGGGTTAAAACCTATCATGTAGAGATTTGATGATTTTTGCTTGAGCATAAACATTATTTTCGACAGTAAGTAAGTGCTTCAGCCGTGTGTTCGACGCTGCTTCACAAGCACTCGCTCTTGGCGGATTTCAAATGACCTCGTTTGTGTAAAGCATTTGCGAACGTATGCCAATGCAGAGTGCATAAATAATTACTCAAAAACTTTTTTACTGAGTTAAAATATATCATGTAGAGATTTGACAATTTTTGCTTGAGCATTAATATTTTTGTCGACAGCAAGTAAGTGCTTCAGCCGTGTGTTCGACGCTGCTTCACAAACATTCGTTCTTGGCAGATTTTAAATGACCCGTTAGTGTAAAGCATTTGTGAACGCATACCAGTGTGATGTAGATAAAAAAATTAGCGTGAGGTGGAACATTACGTAAAAAGTTGACGGTTTTGGCTGCTGCAAAATTGTTTTATTTTCAACAGCAAGTAACTGCTGTCTGTTCGGCTGTTTCAAAAACATTCGCACTTGGCAATTAGCCCTGCTTCACAAACATTCGCACTTGGCAGTTTTCAAACCCCCCGTGAGTGGAAAGCCTTTGTGAGGCAGGAAGGGCATCCCGAAGAATAACACCCGTTGATTTGTGAAAAAGCAGTAATTCAGTGATCGCGGCTTGCGATCTTTTCGCTGCTTCCCAACCATACATTTCAATGGAGATTTAGAGTTCAACAGAGAACACTAAAGGTTGCTGCCAACAATAGCTCGCATTGCACCCTTGCCGCTCGTCCTTTCCAATCGCAACAACGCTTAGCACCTGAACGTGCGTGCATAACTTTTTCACAAATCTTAAACCATATTTACGACCAGCTGAAAAAAATGTTGTAGTTTTTTCCTCTCGTTTCATGCACTACCATCTTGACATGCGGCTGCTACAAGGTAATCACAACATGTTCTGTGATATTCACATTTTTCTGCAACAACAAAAACAGCAGAAGCGTTACATTTCAGCATCCAAGAGCTGATAATTGTCGAATGCTCAGCCCACATGCAAGTAAAACTTTGCGTTGTTTTTTGTGCAAAGAAAATTTTGTGTGACTTTTTCATGCGAAAAAAAAATTTTGCGTGTTTTTTCGTTGTACAATGTGTGTAATAATTTTTTTCGTAGTTCAGTTAACGCAACGAAAACATTTATGAAGGTTTTAAGTATCGAAACGAAAGTGCTGTACGTTTTAGTCAAATCGAAACTAAACTGAGTTATTTAGCGATCGGCAAAGCACAGCTGAACGCACGTGTGTTTTCGGACGGAGTCGAAAAGCAGAAATGCTGTCTAGGACCAGGTGATATAAAAACTCTTATATCTTTTCTTCTCTAAAATTTTTTAATTCAAAACTTGGCAGGATGCTTTGTAACAGCTAAAGCAAACGTTTTGTGATTTTTACATTTTTCCCATTGTTGGAATAGGCGCAATAAATTTTCAAAGTCGAAAAACAGGCAATCCACCCTTCTTTCAGGGTATTTTTTCTCTCCAAAAGAAGTGGAAAAATTATTTGATTTCGATTTTCATAAACTACACAATATGACTAACGTTTTTGTGCAGAATTTGGGTTTATATCGTGCAAGGTTTTCCATCCAGAGCCTTTGAACAACGCCTTATCCACTCAAGCGCCAGCGCGAAAACCATACCGGTGTTCCAGCATCAGACAGCAGCCACGAATATACCGTGGACCGGCGGTCAAAGACGCACACTCGAACGAGCCAAGCAATCTACACGTACGTGTTCCCCGCTTCTAACACTCTTGTTAATTCAAAAAATCTATCATCTTAACACCCTGCACCTCTACCCAGCGAAAACGAACAAAGTCTCGAAAACGAACAAAGAAAGAGTTACCGAATTCTTATATCAAGCTGTTGAACTATCGACATCGACTTGTTCGATTTTTACAGAAAACGAGGGCTTGCTGCAGATCAAATCACGACGTTGGTCCTGATTGCACACTGCACTAGCCCAAATTACACGGATCGCCCCCAAGTGCATTACACTGTATTGAAAATTTTTTCACAGTTCACGATTTCTGAGAAACTTGCGTTTGCCCTGAAAAAACAGAGTTACCCTGAAAATTTTCACTGTAGTTAATATACTTTTCACATTCAGGATTTTTAACAACTCTCGCTTGCCCTGAAAACAGAGTTTCCCCTGAAATTTTTCACTGTATTGAATATATTTTTTACTATTCAGGATTTTTGAGCAGCTTGCGCTTGCCCTGAAAAAAACAGAGTTGCCCAGAAAATTTTCACTGTATTGAATATAATTTTTACATTCAAGAGTTTTGAGCAACTTGCGTTTGCTCTGAAACACAGAGTTGCCCTGGAATTGTTCACTGCATTGAATACGTATTTTTCATCATTCAGGATTTTTGAGCAACTTGCGCTTGCCCTGAAAAAAACAGTGGCCCAGAAAATTTTCACTGTACCGAAATGTATTTTATTATTCAGGATTTTTGAGCAACTCGCGGTTTCCTTGAGAACCAAAGTTGCCCTGAAATTTTTCACTGTATTGAATATACTTTTTACATTCAGGATTTTTGAGTAACTTGCGCTTGCCCTGAAAAACAGAGGGTGCCCTGATTTCACTGTACTGAATATGTATTTTTTATTATTCAGGATTTTTGAGAAACTTGCGCTTGCCCTGAAAATTTTCACTGTATTTAAATGTTTTTCATCATTCAGGATTTTGGGGCAACTAGCGCTTGCCCTGAAAACAGAGTTTGCCCTGAAATTTTTCAAACCCGGGGGGCGGCCGCCTCCACCGACCCACCGCCTCGCCTCGTACGCCTATGGATGAGAGTGCCGATTGTGGTTTATGTCGATTTCGAGTCTTTCACAAAACCGATTAACTCATGTCAGCCTGATCCTGACAGAAGCTTTACGAAAGCTTACCAAAAGCATGAACCGTCTGGATTCTGCTTTTACATTTTTTGTGATGGGAAAAAGTCGCGACCTGTCTTGTATACAAAACAAACAGAAGGTGAAAATGTTGCTGACATCTTCATAGGCATGCTTGAGAAGGAAATTGACCGATTTTGGTCATCAGAAGTGAAAGAGATGATCTTGACAGAAAAAGACAAGACAAATTTTGAGAAAGCAACTGAATGTTGGATTTGCAAGAAACCATTTGAGGATGGCGAAAAGAAAGTGCGAGACCATTGTCACTATACCGGCAAATCCAGAGGAGCGACTCACAATCAATGCAATTTGAATTTCCGAAAACCGGAACATATTCCAGTTATTTTTCATAACTTAGCCGGATATGATTCACATCTCTTCATCAAGAGTCTCGGGAAAACAACATGGCCAGATCGATTGTATTCCAAACAATGAGGAGAAATATATGTTTCTCGAAAAGAGTTTACGATGAAAACAAGGAATTCAAATACAAAATTAGATTTATTGATAGTTTCAAGTTCATGTCAAGCAGTCTTGATAAACTTGTAAACAATCTCGAACCGGATCAGTTCAAAAACTTGAAGGAACAATTCAACGACATTGAATTGTTGGTGCGAAAGGGAGTCTTTCCATATGATTGGTTTGACTCTCTGGAAAAAGTATCTGAAAGAAACCTTCCGCAAAGGAGTCATTTTATTCAAAGTTGAATGACTGTGAAATCACAGACAAAGACTTTGAACATGCACTGAAGGTGTGGAATCATTTCAAGGTGACAACTTTCCGAGAATATCATGATCTGTATCTCAAGAAGATGGATTAAGATTAATCCGAAACGTCTCAGAATAAAAATGTATAGTTTTTTGAAGGCTTTTTTAGTGTTAAAGAAATATGTTCTTCATTACAAAAATTTGAAACAAGATTTGGATCTCGGTTTGGAACTAACGAAGATTCACCGCAGAATCTCCTTTGATGAAAAAGCATGGTTAAAAGCATACATTGACTTGAATACAAACCCTCGTTCCAAGGCGCAAAACGAGTTTGAGATAGATTTTTTCAAACTCATTAACAACAGCGTCTTTGGCAAGACGATGGAAAATATCCGCAACCGGGTGAATATTCGGTTGGTCAATAACCAAAAGTCTTTGATCACTGCAGTGTATTTCATGAAAATCTTGTTGCGGTCCACATGAAGAAGACAGAATTGGTTTTCAATAAACCTGTATACCTTGGAATGAGTATTCTGGATTTGTCAAAAACCTTGATGTATGATTTTCATTATAATCACATCAAGAAGAAATTCGGCTCGAAGGTGAATCTGTTATTCACGGACACTGACAGTCTTTGCTATGAAATCGAAACAGAAGATTTTTTCAAAGATATTTCAGCTGATGCCCAAGAAAAATTTGACACTTCAAATTTCACACCAAACCATCCTTCAGGCATTCCAACAGGAATCAACAAGAAAGTTCCAGGAATGTTTAAAGATGAGGCTGGAGGGGAAATCATCGAAGAGTTTGTTGGCTTGCAGGCGAAGCTATACGCAATCAAGAAACTTGATGGAGAGGAGGAGAAGAGATGCAAGGGCGTCAAGAGGGGAGTCGTCAAGAAAAGCATCAGTTTCGAAGATTTCAAAGAATGTTTACTCTCCAGAAGGCAACAACTGAGAACAATGAATATCATCCGGAGTCATAAACATGAAGTCTTCACAGAGCAAGTCAACAAAATAGCGCTCTCGGCAAATCATGACAAACGAATCATCATGCCTGACAAAATTAATACTCTTGCTCACGGCTTTCGGGGATCAGGACATGGAGCCCAAGGAAGGCAGAGGGGCCCTGGCAAAGTGACAGGGGAGGGCTGGGGAACAGAGGAGGCTTGACAGGGGGCAAGGGGTTTCGACAGAGACAGGGGAACACACAGGGTCCAAGCAAAGACTCCACAAAACTAGGGATTTTGAAAAATGCGCGTCAATGCCCAAAACATATCTACTATCAGGGACGAATTTAGGAAGCGCGGGGCCACAGGCCATCTTAGTTTTTTGGGGCCCCATGCACATGTGACCTATTTGGCCGTTTGCCTGAAAAGCGTTAAAGTATGCCCCTCTTATGTGCAGCCCCCCTTCAAAAATCTATCATCTGTGCAGACTTGGTTCTACGATTGCCTTATATAGATTTTCAACAAAAATTTAGACTTTCCTACGATCTTCACAAAAACAAATAATAATGCGATCTTCTCTTGGAATTTATAGTGCTTTTGTGAAGTTCAGAAGTTCTCTTCGTTAAATTTCCGTGAATTCTAGCGTTTTTTGTAGGTTTATTTTTCGGATGCATACTGTACATATTCATGTGGGATCATGTTACCGCCTTCGAAAAGATCGTCTAGTTCATGGGTGCACAACCTTTTTGTTATGGTCGGCCGCGTCAAGTTTATTTTTATAAAATTTGGCCGCCAGTCAGTTCAAGATATTTTTATTTTTTGCGTTTCTTCAGTTCTGCTTCAACACACTGAGCCTATTCCACTTCCACAGGTCTGTTTGGCGGTATTTCTACAAAGTACCTTCATACAGCAAAAAATAGTTTTAATTAATGCATAGCCAGTTTTAATTAATACGGTTTGAATTCGTTTAGTTTGAATCAATGCGCATAACTTACACTTTGAATTATATGTGCACCGCCGCATAAATATTTACTGAAGGCCGCAGGTTGTTCACCCCTGTTCGAGTTCTCGAGCTGATTACCTGTACGCAAACTATTTGTTATAGTAACTAGCGCACGCATTTTATGAAACCAAACAAGTACAATCCATTCAGTGGACACCACAGGGTTTATTCATGCCATTTTTAAGTTGTCATTTTCCAAGCAATACAAAATATAGTGTTTTAATCTTCTATGTCAGGGGTGGCCAACCAGTCAGAGACCAAGAGCCGCAAAGAGCTACATCATACATATGGACACACATGAACACCACCCCATCTCTTCCTCAGTCAAACACGTTCCTTTCCTCAGCTAGATTTATTGTAAATATCACACACCAACATGGCAACGACAGAACTTTTCAAGCCATTTATTGTTATGCTTGTTATTTAGTGGGACTTCTTGTAATAACGTACTGTAAGAGCCGCATGAAATCTGGCAAAGAGCCACATGTCGGCCACCCCCGCTCTATGCTATAGGCTGATGGTAAACAGCATGAAGACAAGTTTTGCTCAGCAAAGTATTGTAGCAACACCCTCAGCTAACCGTACGAAGTAAGCCCAATGTAGACACGTTTATTCAAGTAAAACTCACGAGAAACTGTTGTAGATGATTTAACTAACTTATAGAGCTTCAACAAGCAATATCTGTTTACGAACAATCTAGTTGGTAACAACCAAGCATAGCATCCAATACTGACAATATTGCTTTACATCAGAAGTTCTACTGCAGTGGTTCTTAACCGGGGGGGGCGTGTCCTCTGGAGGGGCGTCAAGAAATTTCCAGGGGGGGTGCGAGCCCTCACATGCTTTACAACATGGAAAGTTTTTGAACGAGAATATGTCCCTTCCAAACATTACCCCAGTGATAATTATTTGGTTCAGTCAGAGATGAAAGCCCGGGTAACGTTTCTTGAAATTTTGCAGGGCGAATTCGGGGCTGCATCAAACATTCAGGGGCTCAACTAGAGGACTATTTTGGTCTGCATGCCAAGTCCCTTTAGCAATAACATCTGTGCCGTTCTCGCATTAAGAACAGCATGGTGCACACAGAGTTTCAAGTTGGCCTGCTGCATCGCAGAGCGGGTCGCCTAATTCCAGATGAATATGAAGCATGCAGTTTGTACACCTCCAGCCAGCGTGGGATACCGCCATGGCTTTCTGTAATTCGACGAGATTTCTGCAGTGTGGCGGTACACCTGCATGACACTATCTTCTATAGTACTCCCGCCATGTTCTTCTGTAATGCGACGACGTATATTTATGACGTTTCAACTTCACTTGAGGCACACTCTTGTTGAATGTGAGACTAGGTTTATGCGGCTCGGCAGCTACAGGGATACAGGCCACCATTGCAATGTCGACTTCTCGGCAGAAGAAAGATAATAACTTTGTTTTCTGGCCATCCCGATGTCGACACTCAGCTGTTTAATCTCGGAACTGTGTCTTTCACCCACACTAAGCGGCGCGGAGTGTTTAAGTCTACAAATAAAAATAACATTTTATTTGAATATCCGGTTCATGCGATTAGCCCTGCTATGTTTTTCACGTATGAATGATTTTGGTTAGAGATTCTGGAATATTATGCGAAAACGCGGTTATAGCATATAACCGATGTACAAAGAGTCGAAGTAATCTGCATTCACACTGCGAAGTAGTGTGCGGTCGCAAAGCTATGAAGAGTGTATAAAACAAAGAATTTCCAAAAGTTCGCGTAAGTCTAAACAAGCAACTGCAGCACATTTAAGCATGCGGGCTAGAGTGGGAACGTGCATATGTGTGAGTACCGGTAAATCTTGCGCAGTGCCGCTTAAAAGAAAGCGTTTTCCATCTAATGCTGCAAGCTAACGTTGCAGAAATTTTGGCCAAAATTGTCAAGTAATCAGTAGCCTATAATTTTGGGTACAGGGCTCTATGCAACCTATCGGGGCGAGCGAGTGTTAGCAGTCATCAGGTTCAATGCAACATTTCTATTTTTTCGAATTTATTGTGAAAAATATTTACCTCTTTCTTGAACGATGCAGAAAGTCTGACAACGTTATGGTTGCGCGCTTTGATGCAGTCAGGTTGTTTATATTCGTCCTTATTCTTTGAACACTACAATCAAATTTTACTTTGTGACTGAGTGCTCGGACGTTACAGTGTTTGTTTGAGGCCGTGTGCATGCCACAATACTTCCGTACTTTACCTGGCCTTGACCATGCAGGGTTGGACTCAGTGTTCTTATACTCTTGATGTAGTGCTGTACCAAGTGTTACGGGTTAGCGAACAATAGCGTTGAGAAAGTGTCTGTAACCCTCTTGTCCTACTTCAAAACTCGTTCTATTGTGTCTATTTTTATCAATCTGCGTTGTTCAATATGTATTTATGTACTCTATGTACTTCGTGTCTGTCACAAAACCTTAAAATAAAAACATAAAACAAATTTACCAAGAAATACATTTATTTTTACAACTTATTTAAACTCAGGGGAGCGTGAAACAAAGGAAAATTACTTAAGGGGGGCGTGATGGAGAAACGGTTAAGAACCACTGTTCTACATTGTCTGGCGGTCTTACGTTGTTGCGAGCTTTTTGTCAGTGGAAGATTGAACATCAAGTAAAGACTGTTCTTTTTTTTCTTTTTTTTTTTGCAACCATAAGCGTAGACATGGAGGGTCAAGGGCGCCACGCCCCCAAAATTTCTAGCATAGCTTGTCATGTTGTGTATTGACAGGCAGTGTCCCGAACAAATTAGTGTTGCTCGCTTAAAGTAAAGGCTTGACTACGCTACTGCTTGTAACCACTTTCACATAGACGGCCTGCATCTTTCTCGCGTCCAGCCATGTTCCTCAGTAAGCCTTTCACACAGCTGGCACTTTCTTACTTGATGTTCGATCTTCCACTGACAAAAAGCTCACAACAACGCAAGACCGCCAGACACTGCAGAACTCCAGTGAAAAGTAATATTGTCATTCTCATATTGGGTTGCAAACAATATTATTGTGTTGTTACTGTACTGATACGTCGACATTTTCGCTCGCTTCAAACTGAATTGTGAAGCTATGCCGCTGCGCAATTGGGCAAATTTTAAGTTAATAATGAATCGTCATAGGAAGGAGTTGCGCGGGGCCCAAGTCCATGGCTTATTTGGCCTATGCGTAAATCTGTCACTGATTAAAATCTGGGAGAATAGTTGGACACAAAAAGTTTTAAAGCATTTGCGGATTCAGAATCTGTATGCTATTCGACGATTGCTGCTGATATAGCTTGCCACTGATAACAACTCCAGGTGGCTTAGCTCAGTGATATTCTAATAAGCTGGGTGATTCTGCCACCTCAAACCCGCAAAAGATTATCTTTTCAGTTTACGCAGCAGACCTTCCCTTAAAAAGCCTTAGATCAGATAAAGCGAATTTCTGCTACATCCGCGGGTCGTCTATCAGTTGACACTTTCGCTTATTGAAATTTTTGCCTTGACAGCACTGCTTGGTATTCGAGGGCATAAAAAAGTTTCTTTTGCATGTACGTGAGGAGATGTACAACTTTATTATCAACATAGCTAAATACTTTATTTAAAACTTTACATTTAAATAAAGATGGAACCGAACTTAATTCTGCGCCCTGCTTTTGTCAACATTACTGTATATACAAATTTTGCAAAATGTCAGTTATGCACAAGGCATTTAAGTGTTGTAGGACTGCACGAATGACAGACAATACTTTGTTTACTGCTCTTAAGTCTTTTGCATACACAAAAAATGCCTTTAATTTGGTAACTTTGATGTTGCAGGCAGTGTTTTTAAGCCGTTTTTGGATGTCAAAATGACACCCTAAACTTTTGCAATGACACCCTAAATTCTGAAAGCCGAGATATTTTGTTTTGCTTTGTACTGAAGTAAAACGATTTGTTATGTTTTCCTGCACATGGCTATTGCAATAGACGGCTGCAATGTTATAGGCCAGGGGTTCCCAACCTTTTTGACGATCTCGTACCACTTGGGCACCCCCGTATTGTCAACGCGTACCACTTCTTCCAGAACAACCAATTTGATCGAATCTTAGTTTATTCAGAAGAATAATATAAATCAAAATAACAATAAAAGACAACTAAATTTAACGAGATTTTGTTTTTGTTTACCTTCTACCAATTGGTCGATGCGTGGCGTAAATTTGCTAACAGCGCATCGAAAATCATAATGTTGCGATAAAATAGGAATAGCAGGCTACAAGAAAATTTATTTAATTAGGAACACAGCCCGATACGTAAACTAGAAAGCTGTGAATCCAGGTTTTTGTGAAAAAATGGAAGTTACTGGCGTACCACCTGGAAGACCTTCGCGTACCACAGGTTGGGAACCCTTGTTATAGGCCGACACAATTTTCTTGAGCAGAAGTTGGAAGCGAAAATTGTAAGTTTGGGATCTGTGCATAGTCATGCGCACCGCTTCGCTTCGGCCTCATACTATACTGCCGTAGATTTGTACAGTATGGTGTACGAAACTGCGAAAGCACTTCCATGCAATTACTGAAGTGTTTTACTGTTTCGCCGTTGCGATCGGTAGGCCTGGTGATGCATCAGACTACAATGAAGACAAAAGGTCTGTAGTTGCAGTGGGAGCGCGCATGCAAAACAAGATGGTGGTCGAGTGGGACAACAGTGAGAGCAAGGAGTGAGATTTTGGCTTTTTTGGGCCGCACTGAAGCAGCTGTCAAAAAATTAAAATGATGCAACATGCGTTGTTTTCCTGCGACTTATAAAAACAAAAATTTTCAACATGGTGCTTTCATTTTGTCAACAATGGCATCTCCCTGATAGAACTGAGTAAAGTTTTTCAGGCGGGATGTTTTGACTTTGCACAGGTGAAAGCTTCCGTAGAACTGTGCATCAGTAAGCTCTATGATGCCGCTGCTAAATCCGAGCTTAAAGCTAATTGCGAAAAGTTTGATAGTGAATTAGCGGAAATTGGAACGCTGGATGATATGACTGACTCGTGTGTGTCAAGTGGCATGGCGTTTTGGAAGAGTGCCGAAAGATTAACAAATTGACCGTCCCCATTCAAAAAACGGAGACAGGAGTGAATGAACCAACTACCGCGGCATCTCTTTGCTTAGCCTCCCAGGAAGAGCGTATGCCAAGATGCTGCGAAAATAATTGAACCAAAGCTGGACGATACACAATGCGGTTCTTGTCGCGGCTGTATAGCACTACAGAAAAAAATTTCAGTCTCCAGCATATTTTCATGAAATCCTGGGATCTTGCCAGTGGTCTATACACATGTTTTGTCGACCTCGGGAAAGTATATAGCCGGGTTCCTCGTTAAAAGCTTAGGGTGGTGTTGTGGGAGTACGGTGTTGACGGGTGCCTATTGCTGGCCGTTAAATAACTGTATTCCTGTTCAGAAGATTGTGTCCCTATCGACGGAGTTAACTCACAACCATTCAGTGTTGATGTTGGACTCAGATAACGGTGTGTGCTGTCAGTCACCACTCCTCTTCATAGTCTATATCAGGGTTCTCCACACTGCGGCCCGGGTCCAAATTCGACCTACGAAGCTATTTCAGTCGGCCACAAAACACATTTTTCCAATAATCAAAAAACAATATATTTACGAAAAATGTGTTCATTTGGTAGAATGCAACATATTCCGAAAAAATCACATTACGCAAGATGTTTGGCCCTCGAATTGTTGTGCAATAGCTTATGTGGTCTCTCGATAAAACTTTCAAGAGCCCTGGTCTCGACAAGGATGTCACTGTTGGGAACTGCAGGATGAACCGTTTCCTTTTTGCGGACGAATTGATAATGCATGCGTCGATCTTCGCAACAGGGTCTTCAGCTCGCATTTGATCGGTTTTCTGTTGCGTGCGACCAAAAAGGAACAAAAATCAGCTCTAAAAAGATTGAGGTAATATGTCTCGCCCAAGGCAGTCTTTCCTGGGAAGACGCCCAAGGCAGTGTTTCCTGCAAGTGAGCGGAATATAATGCAGGAGGTGGAGACGTTCAAGTACTTTGGGGTGGTATTCACGAGTGACGGAAGTCGGAACAAAAGGGTTGATACACGGATTGGTAAAGCAAACGCAGATCTACGTGAGCTTTATTGCTCCGTGGTGACGAAACAGGGGCTTTCAAACAACGCAAAGTTTTCAGTTTTTAAATCTGTTTTTTTTCGATCCTCACCTGTGGTCATGAGTCACAGGTGACGACTGAAAGAATACTGTCGAAAGAATAAACGACAGAGACGGGATATTTGCGAAGAGTTCTCGGTATGACGCTTCGTGACAAAAAGCACAGGTCTGAAATCCGTAAAGCGCAGGGGGTCAAGCCACTTCTCCTAATCGAGAGATCCCAGCTATGGTGATTGGGCGATGTGTCCAAAATGTCCAAGGAAAGAATAGCAGATTAAGTCCTTCAGGCTACAGTCTACACCCACGGGAAAGCGCCCCAAAGTTTGTCTAAGGACAAAGTGGCGTGGCTACATCTCCGACCTTGCTTGGTCCCGTCTTGGTGTGGAGACAGCCGAACTATCTGTGATTGCTGTTGATCGCGAGGTATTCCGGGCCCCCCTAGGGCTGCTGCCCTGGAACTCTCCCCCAAAGGAAAAGCGGACACGAAAATGAGAAAAAAATGAATGAATGTAGGCCTACATTGAACCTTTCTATTTGTGAAATTGTCTGTAGTTTGTTTGCCAAAAGTGAATGTCGTGTTCAAATAATTAAGCATATTTGGACGGAAACTTGCGTTTTTGTGAAAATGAGTTAAAAGTATCAGACATAGAAGGGAAAATAGCGTTGACACCTTGAAGCTCCACCACGACACCCTTTCAAACACCTTAAAAAAACACTGGTTGCAGGTGATCAATGTTAAAGTTTTATGTGACTATTCTGACTGATGTTAGTTTTACTGCTATTTGTGAAGTAGGTGACCAGTCTGCTTTGACAGTCCTTTGCTTTGATGCAATCTTATTCGCAGTCGTTAAGTGCGTTAATCCAACTACATAGCCCACTTATCAAAACGAAAATAAAGTACAATACAAAAATTAAACAAACACCGAGATGAAACGCTCACACTTCACAGCACGAAACAAGATTCATTATAACTTTTGCTATCTTCCATGGTTTTTAAATACTTACATTAATAACGCAATAAAAGTTTTACGGCCTGAGCACACTCAAGAAATAACGAAAATTTGAAGTTTTTATTCATTTATTTCTTTCAATGGTGGTAGTTTTCCATCCATTCGCAACCTACACGCAAGGTTTTACACATGCCATACAAATGTTGTTGTGATTCACGGCAATCTTCACAGTAGGTAACAAAAGCATATACAATTTTAACCTCATAACACAAGCAGAAACAACTTGAGAGAGACAACAAACAAACTTTAGCCTGGCGGCAAGCTTCTGAGGAATCTGTCTGCTTTCTGCTTTCATTCTTCTGCGACGATTAAAACTTGCAAGCATATCTATTCTTCATAGTTATAGGCCACAAAGATAGCGGCAAGTAAATCGGTCGCAGTTTATCAACGGGAAACTAGTTCCGCGTTTTGCAACGCATTCCCAGTCCTTTGAAACTTATTCAAATAGAATCTCCTTTTAAAACTTATTCAAAGACAGCATCCTCAATCCTTTAAAACTTATTCAAACTTGCGAGAGAGTTTCCCTTGTATTTGGAACATTGAACATGCTGTCGTTCTCACATAACAAATACATTTCGCCTTAAAACCCTTAAACACTTTTGCTAGGCATTACAATCGTATTTTCTTGTTAGCCTCTTGTAATTGCCGCAGGCTTGAAACAACGGTGAATATCAAAGGCTGCTTTGAATCGTCACGCTTTTGCCTGTAATTTGTGAAACGAGCTTAGCAGCTTCAAAGATGTGCAATTGCGTGAATGGGAGAGCTTTTGACCAGTGCAGTCCCGTCGCCACGGGGGCGCTTCTGGAGGCTTAGCCCCCTAACAAAGCTCCAAGTCCCCAAATTGAAACATGAAACACTATAAATCAGTTGAGATTTTGTCAATTTTTAGAGTTCCAAGCCCCCCCGCAGAAACGCAAAGCCACCCTATTGAAAACTTTCTGGCGACGGTTCTGAACCCTGACTGGGAGACAAGGGGGCGATCCACCCCCCTCTGGCAAGCTAAATGTAAAAACTGGGCCCCGTTAGCTGAAATTTTGGTATTTAGTATTTTTTTGATTTTCAGTAGATTGTTGTTTTTTGCGTTTTATGAGGTGTTTTCGTTTTTGTAGCTGATATAGACATTCACGATATTCAGATTCACTATTATTTCTTAACTTTTTTTTAATGTGTTGGTTACTGGGCTACCTTCAGTTACGTTTTGCACCCCCTGGCTCAAACCTCCAGTATATGCCACTGCTTTTGACAATAGAGTTTGCAGGTTGTTCGGACTTACAGACATGAAGACATATCTGGTGAGCATAAAAGGTATATCCACCCGGCTCCTAAGGTGTTAATGTCCTTAGGACAGAATCGACAAAAGTCAACGGATGTATTACTAAGCCCATTTAAACGCGCATCGTTTTACACGATTCCTCCACCGGCTTCAAATTACTGACAGAAAAGCAGAAATTCAAGCACGATTGCACGAAGCACATTTAAATAACTCAAAATTGCGCCGCGTATCGAATGCATCGCCCAATGGTATAATCAGTGACGAAACTCAAGGAATGTTGGAATAACTCACAAATAGTTGCAAGAAATTCTTAGCACTGCCTTTCATTCTTTTTTATTCAAAGGCTTTTTATTCAATTTTTGAATTATCGCTTCAGCAACAAATGTTTTCCACGTGCATGTTACTGCAATGGCGAATCCTGGGGGGTGCAGTTTAGGGTAACTGCATCCTTAAAAACGTCTGTGGCACCGCATTGAAACGGCGCCCCTTTGGTATAAATGCGACCCTTTTTGGAAACTGTCAAAGTAAAAACAGAGATAAAAAATACTCTAAATCAGAGGTGCTTAAACTTTTTCAGTCGCATCCCCTGTGGCAGGAGTCACTGACACACGTGCCTCCCCTAACCTCAAAGCCAAACACATAAAACAGAACAATTTATTTGCCATTGTCTTGCTTGCGAAGGATGCAACTGTTTTTTTGAAACTTGTAGTCTAATTCAAGTCTTTGTTAAAGACAATGCACATCCCAAATAGGGTTCACATTCCAGCTCGTTACGAAATTTTGTCTTGTCCGCTTGGCTTTGATAGTGTTTGCAGTGAAATGATAATAAATTTAAATTTACGAATGGTAAAAACAATGCATTTATTACTTTTCAACAATATGTTGCTGCCACAGTCGCACCCTCCGTGTAAACCTTCCCCGCGCCCAGTTAAGAACCGAAGATCTAAACTAAATAGTGCTGCAAACTTCGTTGAACTGCAGGGCCACGATTAGCTCAGCGGTAGAGTGTCCGCCTCCCAATTGAAAGGTTAAATGTTCATACACGGCCACTGGGTAGCCCTCCTTAGGCAAGAGCGTTCACTTCAACCGCCCCGACAAAAAGCAGTAATAAGGCTTCGGCCTGCAGCCAACTGCCGTAAAAGAAATCCGTCGCATTGTATGCCATCAACAAAAAACTGCTTACGTACCCGATTTCCACTCAGCCTCCATTATCGAATAGTATCAAAAATGCTGCTAGTCTTTCATGAATAATACTATTGTTCCATTATTTCTTCTCCGCATGAGAAATGAAAAGTTTTGCTCATGTAGGCTAATTGAAAACGCAATTACAAGCAGCAACTTTCATTAACAATCACCCCTTCCTTGTAGTATCAACTAGTATCGAAAAATTTAATGTATCTAACTCGATCAACCGGACACCGTTCTCGCTGAGATCAACGTAGAACAGTGTTTTCATTTGAATGTATTGGAGGAGTATCAACAACTGTGACGTCATCAACATCACACGTTTTTGTTATCTGGCTGTCAACAGAAGCATCGTGTAGCAGAACAATTGCATTGTTCTCTGCATGTGGGGGAACTTAAGGTCACAACAACCGAATTTGAAGGACAAGCTGGAAATTAAAGTATAAAACTACCGAACAACTGCTAGATTGTGCAGTTACTGGAAGACTGATGTACAGCTACTGAAAGGCTGAAAATACAGTGATTTCAATTAAAGAAATTCGAAAACAATGAAGCATGAAGAATGTCAACAATAAGCCAAGGTTCACAATGAAGGAAAAGCTAAATATACTGTAAAATTAACTAAGGAAATCCGGAAACCAAGAACTGCGAAGAACGCCAGAAGCGAATGCGACCTGCTGAGTCGACTGACAAACGAGACTGATAAACAAATATGACAACG
>Ga0210059_1000541_pt1 | contig 49118 bp, 40 predicted proteins | sample Ectturendosymbi2_FD_188042 | JGI IMG/M metagenome (GOLD analysis project Ga0210059, IMG submission 188042) | Ecteinascidia turbinata endosymbiont from Florida, USA - Sample 2 (SPAdes) (version 2) | ecosystem: Host-associated > Tunicates > Ascidians > Unclassified | place: Key West, Florida...
CTGGCTGCTTCTGTCGTACGACTATCGTCATGACTATTTTCTGGTCTCTAGTATGTTGAAACTCAGTTCTTTAAAGCCTAGTAAATATACTCGCTGGATACTTGCATCAATAGGCCGTCTTGTCACAGACTTCATGTTGCTGTTTCTGCTGGAGTCCATTGGCGAGCTTGCAATATACATTGCCGAGGTGTGCGGAGTCAATTTTTCAGACTCCTACTTCACCTCTGTTTGAATATTTTTGATTCCGGATCCGGAAATTTTTCAAATTTCAGAATCCGACTCCTGTTCAGACTCCAGCTTCCATCTATCCAACCGAAAATTTCCCATGTTTTTACTTGAGAAATGACCACGCTCACTCGTCCTACTGTCGAAATTGAAAATTGACTCCGAATACGTTTTTTCACAAGTTTTTGACTCCAGATCCGGATCCGAAAGAAAAACCCAGAATCCTTTCGGAGTCGACTCCGGAACGCCGGATCCATGGCTACTTCTCTGATACATTGTAAATCGATGTATTGATAATTCACATAAACCCAAACAAGCTTTTGGATTTATATGAAGGATGACAGCAACGTTATCCAAGATGATAAGAAGTACTTTGAAGCAATGCCAAGGCAAAGACTCAGATTCGGCCCCGGGATCATTTCACCATTCATCTACCAACCGTTGAAACAGAAGCAATTAACTGTCGCAAGTTGATCGAGCAACAAATCTAGCCCACAAAGATTTTCAGTGTCCAGCATTTTTTATATTGACGTGGTTTGAAAATGTTTTTATGAATTCCACTCATAAAAATTGGAATGCGTAAAATTTCTGAACATCTTTGTTTTAAACAGCTATCAAAGCCTTCTTGGTTTGATAGATTGAATAATACTTTTTTTCTCATAACTCGTTTCAAAACTCTTGTATTTTTTTGTTTTCAAAGTCAGTGTTAATTAAAAATTCCTTCACCGTAGGTCGTATTCGTAAAAGTACTGTACCAATGTTGTCCCGTAACCATGGTGCACAAGTGGCGGCAGGCCTGATCCTTGAGACTTGATTCCTTCAAGACTGAGTGGTTGACACGCGACGACAATACCTTTTGTTTCGGTTAATGGATTGTACTTGTTGCGTGCAAATAAAACAGCTGGCCTGTTTCGATGTGTTCTTGAGTACACTGCGTAGCTCCATGTTGACCACTCATTTCAGGAAGACTTTTTCATGTCAGTTCAAATGTGGTCATATTTTGGAATAGGCTACTGCGTACTGTATTTACGATAGATTAATTGATTGATTCATTGTTTCATATATGTCTCAGAAAATAAGCAGAAACAATACAAGGAGCCATCGTGCAATAAGAAAACCAATTGTTAGTGAATATTAGAACAAATGTAAGCACAATCATGGCTAAATAACTGATCATTTTGAACAGAGAGTCAGTCTCAGTGTCACTTGTGTCATAGGATTGGTGAAAAATCAAGGCAGTCATCTAGTGAACCAACCCCGTTTATCAATTTTTGAAATGTGGTGAAAAACAATAGATGGAAATGAAAATAAGCACAGTTAACAAAAACAAACAAGCAAACAGACAGATAGATCAAGGTGAAGTAAATTTACAGATGAAGAGAGCACGCCTAGCCCTATGTGCACAAAGGAGTGGATCAAATTTAAGTTTTTGGTGTAGTAAAAAATGCCTTGAGAAAGTTTTTGGTGTAGTAAAAAATGCATAAATAAAGAAAATAAAAAAAAAATAATTAGTGAGGTACAAAAGAATAACGAAACAAAAAAACAAACTATAGTATGCAGTGGAATTTCGTACCAAAAATTGGATGGGGAATGGAAAGAATGAGAAACTAAAGTAAAGATACATAGAAAATAAACAAAATTACAATATTCAAATTATGGAAACTCTTAGCATTTAGTTCTTGATAGTGAGCTATTGGTAAAATGCATAGTTATGTATCTTTTTCATGTAAGAGGTGTTTCCTAAGTTTCCATTTGAAGGTAAAAGTACCAGAACTCTTAATTAATACAGTCTGGTATTGAAGACAACACTTTTGGGCCAATAAATGTGAGGGAACATTTTCCAGAAGAATAGTTAACCCTAGTTAGAAACAGGTTATTATAAGTGGATAGTCTCATGGAGTAAGAATGAATTGAGTTGGTTAGAGTAAAATAATCATTGAAATGGTTTGAAAGTTGTTTGTCGTAACGAGAGTGCATGAATTTGCCTACTGCTAAGCTAAAAAGTTTGAGAAGACATAAGATCTTAGGTGCTGGAAAGATTCTTTAGGAGATCTTGTGCTAGTTGGTCTTATTAGTTTTAAAGCTTTATTTTGGAGTTTAATGAAAGGCTAGATGGTTGCGCTTGTAGCATATCCCCAGTTGAGGATTAAGTAAAGTAGGTGTGGGTTAATGAGTTAGGCCTATAGACAAATTTGAGTACAGATTATGTCGTGTAATGTTTAAGTTAGATAGAATTCCACAAGCTCTTGATGTTGAGTTTTCACTTTTTGTATGTGAGGTTTCCAGCTGAGTTTGTTGTCAAGAATCTCTGTCTTGACAGCAGCATGTTTGAGAACTCAGGAGTTTCTGTTGTCAAGAATTCTTATCATCTATACCCTAATAACTTAGCTGATTATATTGCAATCTCGATTAATCTGCTTTATGTATTGTTGAGCTATCTTTGCTGTATATTTTATTGAAACAAATAGTGTAATAAAATTTATTACAATAAAATTGATTTTCATTACAATAAAATTGATTCATTATTTCAATAAAATATTTGGTAAGACTAGCTCAAAAGAAACAAAACAGATTATCTCATGTTTTTCACAGTTTTAGGCTACTTGTCATTATTGTGGGAATGATAATGATCTATGTTCTATGAAAGAGAGATAAACTAGTATGGCTAAAGGTTTGTGCACATGAATTGCATAAAATGATCATAGTCATCTATGGTATTAAGTGGAATATTGTAGGCTAATGATAGAAACTGATAGAGGATCAAGGATGGTTTTTATTTACTGTACTTCATAAGCCTGAGTTCTCAAACATGCTGGCCACATATGGCCTGCAAGGGAATTTCATGTGGCCTAGAATACCATTTGGAATTTTCATATAAATAACAATTTATATTATATCTTTTATGCATCCTTTTTGAAAGTATGTAGGTAGTAAGTCAACAAATACTCTGTTTCTGAAAGTAAAGATTACTAGAAATTATTTACATGGTCAGAATGTATAATAAGAGTAAAATCCCAAAGAATAAGAGTTTTATCATGTTTTAAAAAACACCAAATGACAGGAAAACACCATAAACTTAAAAATTATAAGGTTACCCAAAAAGAAAAGAACTATCACTATAAGAAAATATCAAAATTATGTTAATACCAATGGGACAGTAATTATTTGATCATGGAGGTATAAAATTAATCAATAATAAGAAAATATTGAAATGGCAATGTTTATATTTCATGATATGCTTTAAAGGAAATAAAATATAAAAATCATTTTTTGAGGTTCAGTTTATCATATAATGAAAGTTGTAAGAAAGCAGCCATCAACTTATTTAATATGTCCTCATTTGGTGATCAGAGCAATTTGAGTTTGACATCCTTTTCACAAGGCATATTCCAAAACAGTAAATAATAGGCATTATTTACAATAAAAATTTTGCATTTTTTATTTTTAAAAAACTTTCAACAATATGATCCAATAACAAGAAGTGAGCAGACTAAAAAGCAAATTTAAAAATAAAAGATATAGTAGAGCGATTGATATGTAAAAAATAGAGAAATATAATCAGTTGAAAAAGTCATATAACTGCATACATCAGAAAACTTACTGGCAATTTTAATTAGGAGAAATGGAATGAAAAAAGCAAAGAGCAAAACACTCAAGGACATGAAAAGTAACCGCATGTAAACTACTAAAAACTAAATTAAGAAAAACAATCATGGACTTAGGAAATCTAACAATTGATATATATTTGAGACAAAAGAGGTTGGTGATATGGAAAAAATGAAGTGGCAAAATGCAATAATTTCAACATCAGACAGAAGTTACCAACAAAGCACAACATCTCAGAAAAACAAAAAACATTCAGATGTACAAAAATGTGGGATGAACACTCAGAAGGGTGAAGGAAGCTATGGGAAGAAGCACTATACACAAAAATTATAGAAAATGGAATAAACATGTGAATCAAGAATCAACTGGCATATTGACAAAAGAACAAGACAGTTTTCTATTGTTTACCTAATGAACAAAATGAGAAAAACTTCAAACTTTCAAAAATTTTATACCACAATTTGGGACTAATTCACAATCAAACAAAGCTGATCCAGAGGTGTTTTCATTCCAGATAAATGGTATTTTTGTGAAGACGCCTTGTTTGATAATTGTGAAATGATGCAATCTTGCAACAGTTATGAAATACCTGAAAACTTGAAGTCTCTTTTATCTTTTTCATTTGGAAAGCAATACGAAAAATCCTTGTTCTCTATGAAATATTCTAGTTGATTTTTCATTCGGTTGTTTGTTTCATTTTTCTTGCCCTCCTAGAGGATTTACTATCAAATTGTAGGAAGCTTTACTGAGTGTCTTTCCATGAGCTCTTTTTGCCTGCTTCAAGGTTATGACTTTCTCAAGCATGTTTACTCTCATATCCAAGTCAGATTTTATGTTTGTTTTTGCCTCAGTGAGAGTGTGTAGTACTGTCTTATCAATATAAGTATTCCATGACATGTAACATGACTGAGAAGCTTGGTGTTCCACAGTGTTTGTCATGTCTCATGTTTCTGTGGAGACATCAGACTACCTTGCATATCTTGTCCATTGTGGTCAGTATTCAGAAAGGACCAATTTGTTCCATTTTTAGCTGCAACAGAACTTGTCTGAATTTTGACATTCTACATTATCATCACTGCTGTCTAAACTTTCTACAGCTTTATGATGTTCTATAATCTCTGCATTAGTTTCTGTGCTATTAGGTGTTGAGTGAGTTTTTGATAGAACAATGGTACGATGCCCAGTCTTCGCTTTATTCAAGCATCTTGTTTTGATGTTGTCAGTATTCTTGCTTGTGTTTCTAAGACAATATACTTGATAAAGAAAATAATTGGATTACCTGTTTCAAAATGATAACACCTTCTGAAAAAAGCATAGGCAAAATGCTTTTGCTTCCTCTCAATGAGAAAATACTCAGAAGAAGAATTTAGTTCACATGTTACATTTGCTCTTGAATTTTCTATCAAGTTATTCCTGTCCCAGCTTCATATGCATATATAGTTTGTTTTTTACACAGAAAATTATGCAACAAATTCTAGTGGATGAGGTAGTTAGGAAATCGGTATCTGGTTATTAAAATTTTTAGTAATGATTTTGTTTTATTCTTTCCATAAATTTTAACAACATGATTTTAAGTTAAATTCATTTTTCATCTAATAATATGCAGAAAAATTATAATTAACATGCCAGCACAATTTATTTCAGATTGTGTGCATATTTCTAATCTGAGTCTTTCAGTATTGGTTAAGTTGGAAATGCACTACATGCTCAATTTGAAATAAGTTAATATTTATCAATTATGAAGAAAACTTTTTATAATGAAGAAAACTGTATCATGTTATTTAGCTGATTGATAAAATAAACTATTTTTCACTATACAGACTCACTAAAATTATAATTTAATGTAAAAGTTTGTCATGTCAGGTTGTGCAGTGTTATCATGCGATGACAAGGTCCACGTTCTTTCAGCAAAAACAACTTCTATAGGTCATGACGGATGTGATATGATAATTGATGTAAGTATATTAATTTTTGTGTAGGGAAGTTATGATTTAAAATGTGTATTTTCTGTTTCTTTTCATACGTGGAGCATGATTTTCCTTCCTTGTCTATCCTGTGACATATTATACGCTGAAGTTATCACATGAAAAGTAAACTTAAAAAGATTGGTGTTATAAACTTATTTATTTTGAAACAGGACTGTGGTGCTGAAAAGGAGCATGCTGTTGTGGAGTTCTGTGCAAACGGAAACTACTTTGTCCTACATGACTTGAACACAACTCACGGAACATATGTTAATGATTGTCGAGTTCAAAATGCTGCTGTTCAGTTGGCACCAGGAGATATTATTAAATTTGGATACAATGGAAAACCATATAAACTGGATACATATAAAGGCAATTTCCATGTAAGCATTTGTTTTCTGACTTAATGCTTACTTTTGAGTTTTGAAAAACAGTGATGGAATCTCAAGATTTGGTCTCAGTCTTGAGACTCATCTACAGACCCATTGTTGTGAGTCTCGGTCTCAAATGTTTCAGGTCTTGTCTTGGTCTCGAAGGCTACAGGTCATGGTCACGAGTTTATTGTCTTGAGACTTTGAATATTGCAAGGATGTGGGTTAGTCAAACTTTTGTAATTCAATGAGTTTTTTCTCTGTTGTATTTGCAGATAAAAAACAACCAAAACAGGTCAGAAAAATGCCAGAAATTCGAAAAATTTATCTTAGAAGTGGTGATAACATTTTTTTGAAAAGTTCCAGTAAAATCCACAAATTTTGAAGTTTTGAGTCTCGGTCTTGGAATTTTTCATAAAGTCTCGGTCTTAAAGTTTTCACGAAGTCTCGGTCTCGAAAGTTACAGTATTGATTACATAACTGCTGAAAAGATTAAAGAAAGTTCATGGGTTGTAAGACATTGTTTAAGTACTTTTGCATTGTTTTCATGGCTGCTTTGAAATGTAAACACATATGCTTCTGTTTTTATTTGAGTGTGCATGCCTTAATCTGTTGTTTAAAATCATCATTTAGGGTATTATTAAGTTTAACAGTCACATGTATTAGGTGTTGATGATTGTTATGCAAAAAGCAATAGTCTTTGACAATGATATTGCATTTTCTTTTAGACACTTCATATTTGCTACTGGCATTGTTCTGAATATTTTAAGTTGCTTAGTTGGTACGTGCTTCTTGTAGTAACAGTTGGGATACCTAACTGATATGGTCTTTTGAATGTTACCTTGTAGCAGTTGGGCTGGAAAGGCAGGTTGTTACTTATGTCCAAGTGTTTCATGATGTAATGCTTAATCAAAGCTCCCTCTTTTCTGATGGACTGATGCCAAGTATTCTTATGAGCACTCAGCAGATTACCTTATAGAAAACCTAGTCACCACATATTGTTCTTTGCAAAGTAAAGAGGTGGCTATGTGGATATCATAGTTTGCATAAGAGAGACATTGGGTCAGTTTGATTCTTCCTGTGGGAGTGTAAAGATAGCTTTCCTTTTTAACCATGCTGTGATGTTTGTCGTAGTTGCCACATAAGGTGCAAAAGAACAATCTTCAGTGGTCATTTGCTGGTTGTGGGCCATTTTCTTGTAGTTAATTAAGTCTACAATGTCTGATTAAAAAAATTCATTCACAGGATGTAATCAACCACTGTTATTCTTGAGTGCCACCAAATGAAAATTTATTGAGTCTTATCAACGAAAAATCTGTTTGCTCAATGCATGCCTCAAAGTCCAACATGGCTGAGCAAAATGAGAAAAATCTACTCACATGATACAGTGACAATCAATTTTCATTTGGTAACCAACTGAATTGCTGTTTTCGGCCACCTGAAAAGTTAGTGGAATATTATACGTAATTTATATGCTTCTATTGAAGAAATACAAGCAAATATGTATGAATCCAGGAGAATAAAGTTCAACCACCTTATACACTAGTTAGGTGTCCAACATGTTTGAAAACATGTATAAAATCTAGCAAATGATAATAAAGCAAAAAAGAAATAGATTGTTTGCAAAATGGTACTGTATTCACTTTGTATGAAATTCTTCACTGATTGTGTGTTACAGCTGTGCATCCAAAATCTTGACAATAAGTTTTACTGACACTTCACTAGTTTTACACAAAATTTACAAGTTGTCTAAACATAATATTCATCAGGGCCTTTAATTGCTGTACTGATGTATGAAGGTTGCAGGCACCTGCATCCAGCACTGCAGGTAAATAAGCCTGTATTATACCTTCTCTGTGACATAGAACTAAAACTGCTACTTGTGGAAATGATGCATCTGTTAAATAGTTGGTTGGTTTCATAGTGATGTCTGTGTGTGTTTAAGTTTTCAGCATGTCACATGTCACTTTGGTCAGGATAAACATTAAACATCCAGGTGAATGTGACATTAGTTGATGGCTGATTTTAATAAATGCAAGTTTCTAAATTATTATCATTGACTTTAATATAGTCAGATTGTCATAAAGAGATTTTGGATACAAAACCATATATTGTAATGTTTAGGTGATAGCAGGTGACAACAGGGGTCAATGCCTGTAATAATTTGCTTATTTCCAAGGTGGTAAAGGTGAATGCTCATGCCCAAGGAGTCTTATGACATGGTTTTCAGTAGTCTTGTATCAATCAACCAGTGTTTCATTTAAAGTGGAAAATATAACAGAGTACCTCCACTGAACTACTGCCACCTATAAAGCCACATTATCATGCAAAAATAAAGTTTTAGAAATCTAGGTGTGACAACCTGATTCAAGGTTTAAGTTGGTAAAGCAGCAAAACCAAGTGTTTTGATAAAATATTTAAGCGTTGGTATGTGATTGCTGTGGTTGTAATTCTGTATGCTGAAGCGTAGTATCGTGTGCTTTGCTGGGTAATTGTAGATTTTGATTTTTGGACATGAAGTGCTGGTTGAAAAGAAGTGTTCTTTCGGCATACGCGGGTGGAAGTTCATAATTTTTCTCCACGTGGGGCAGATGTCGATTGTGAACTGGTAGGGTGGAGTTGGTGCTGGGACAAAGTTCATGCTTTGTTTAAAAGATAAAAATGAATCACCTGGTATTACATGCCTGTATGATAGGAGTGGCAATTAGCAGAGATGTAGTCAAGGCCTATACTTCAAGACTGAGACCCGGTTAAAGCTTCAAGACCGAGACCTTATCAAAAAATCTGAGACTCAAGACTTGAAATTTGAGACTGAGACTTGAAAATTTGTGGGTTATGCTGAAATTTTTCTAAAAATTTTTAAATAAATGTTATCATCACTTCAAAGTTGAACTTTTTTTGAATTTCTGGCATTTTTCCTACCTGCTTTGGTTGTTTCTTACCTGCAGATGCAGCAGACAAAAAAACATGTTGAATTATAGAAGTTTTACTAAACCATATATCATTGCAGTATTCAAAGTCTTAAGGCAAAAGGCTTGTGACCAAGACCTACAGCCTTCAAGACCAAGACGAGAACTGAAACCTAAACCTTTGAGACCGAGACCAAAACATGCAAAAATGGGTCTTGAGACCGAGATCAAGTTTCGAGACTCTATCACTGGCAATTACTGGCCGATGGGGCGTATGTGCACCACCACAGCAGTTTCAGTGGCCCGCAGAAGCATTCAGGAAAAATTTTCAAATCTGGAAGCATTGATGAAGATTTCAACATGCAACTTCATTCTTAATTTCAAAAAACTAGTTAAAAAGTGTGTGAGGTTACAATTGTCTCATTGAATTGCTTGTGTTGGATAAAGCATATTTGCACAAGAAAAAATATAAAAAGATTATTGTTTTTATTTTATTTATTATATTTTACAATCAAATTAGAAGGCACAGCTTTCTGCTAAATGCATCCTTCTCAAAGTGATCCCTGAGCCAAATTAATTGCCCACAGCTGCTCTATGAGAAAAGCTACTGGACATGTGAGTGACTTTCCATTAAAAAAATATACATTTTAGCATATAAAAAGATTGCTGCCATGAACTGAAGTATCAAGGCTCAGAATTTTAGTGATTGACAAAAAAAACTGCAAGTCAGTGACTCTTGTTGTTTCAAAGCACACAATGTATCTTTTTTGGTGTAGTGACAATTACAGTATACATGCATAATTGTTTCAACCATCTCTGTTGTATGTGCATATGCGTACAATTTTGTTTGTAAACAACAAAAAGTAAAATATGTTGTGCAGCAGGAAACTTCATGGTCGCAGAGATGGCAACCACCTGTCCAGATTCTGGTTTCCTCCCCACGACATACAGACTGTTGTCAAGAACCAAGCTCTTTACCACACATAAATGGATCATTACCTGGTTGGTGGCTTAACTTTTAAAAACATTCGTTGTTAGACACTTGATCATTCTAACATTTAAGATTTGGATTTTTTCACGGTTAATTTTTGGAAGTTATACACTTGGGATAAAATTTAAAAATATCACATGATTATTTTGAATTATGTGAAGGTTAAATTTTCCTGGCTTACTGACAGGGAGCATAACTACGTTTTGCCTTGTATTAGGTTTGCATCCCTGATCAATCTAATTGTTAGTTAAATCAAATAAAAATTTTTGAGACATTTTTACTTTATATATTGACGGTAATAAGCTGAAGTCAGAACCAAAGGCAATCTCATTCTTGTGTTTGCTTTTTACACAGCAACAATCGAATAAAATCACTGTTGTAATTTGCTGCACTTGGTGCAGAAATTGAGTTAATTCAAGTTAAAAGCTCATCTTGTAGTAACGGTGATTCCCTAATTTTAACACATGTTTGTCCAGTAATGACGTTTTCCAGAATGCTTTGCGATTGCTTTTCATGCCAGACAATGTTAAGCCCTTATCAGCAATGTTTATGACAAACAAATGCAGAGTGGTCCAAAATAAGCGTCCTATTTTGTAATTACTCCCAAATTGCTTTATTTTTCAGGCGGTGTAGACAGTAGGTCTAGGAAACTGTTTTGACGTCAATATGGATAATAGTGGACACTATAATATGCAGCAGTGGACAAAAATAGTTGAGGCGTACTTTGCCACAAATTTGGTGGTTCTGATACAAAGGCAATGCAGGAGAGATGTTGGCAGGTACAAAGCACCTGATAGATGAACAATTGAACGTTTGGTGGCCAAATTTCGAGAGACTGGAAGTGTCGTAAATGCCAGTAAAGGTCGCAGTGTCGACCTCATTCAGTGAAGACACCCAACAACATTAAGAATTTGCGGGAACACTTTGAGGAATCCCCAGAAAATCAACGCGCTGTCTTTCACAAGAAGTTGGCGTTTCCAGATCATCACTTTTGAGAATCCTCCATGAAGACCTTAAGCGCTTTCCTTAAATTAAAGACCTTAAGCACTTTCCCTAAATTATTTACATGAAAAATTCGTTCAGGCGTTAGATAACAAAGAGCACGTAGTAGCAGTTTTCCGTGATTTAAGCAAAGCCTTCGACACTGTCAACCACGAGATCTTACTATACAAATTGCAAAAGTATGGAGTCCGTGGCGTGACTAGTGACTTTTTCCGAAGCTATCGTTCAAATAGGTATCAGTATACGAAATTCGGAGAAACAAAGCCATCACGCATTAATATACCGTGTGGTGTCCCACAAGGATCGATTCTTGGCCTTCTGCTATTCTTACTCTATATAAATGATTTACCTCAGGCCTCTGCCTTCCCAATTGTATTATTTGCAGATGACACTTGCCTTCTTTAAAAATCTAATTGCATGAGTACACTACAAGCTGCTGTAAATGGCGAAATGAGACAAGTCGATGACTGCTTGGTATCCATTAAACTTACCTTAAATTGCAGTAAAACAAAATTTATGGTACTCACCAGGAGTCACGAATACCAACAAATTAAGATTAATGTTGCCGGCGGAGCTGTTGAAAAAGTGACCAGGTTAAATACCTTGGAGCCCTTATTGATAACCAATTGAAATGGCAACAGCAAATAGATCATGTATGTAAAAAACTTGCGTGTCCTTCGTACGCTCTACTTAAGTTGCGGACTTTTACACCCATCTCCACTCTTAAAACTGTCTACTATGCTCTAGTTCGTCCGCACCTTTCATATGCGCTGACTTGCTGGAGTAATGCCTAAAAAGAGAATTATAATCACTAAAAACAATTATAATCCAACAGAATAAAATCGTTCGACTGATGACCCACAGTGATCACTGATCAGCGCATCAGGCTTATACAAATCCCTTAAAATTGTAACATAATGTATGATAAAACTAACCTTAATTACAAAAAATGAGATCAAAAACAGCACATGGCGCTTTTTTGGACCACCTTGTATACATGAGTTTTCCAGACAAGTTTAAATTTCTAAGATTAGATTAGGTTAAGTTACCCCACTGTGGTGTTCCTCAAAACATTTTCCACCGTTAGCTCGAGTTGTGTATAGGCTCCCTTTGATGTAAAACGCACGCATACATGATGTCCGCATAGACAACTGTACGCTTGCTTGTTTGATGCTACTAACCGTGACTGCCTAATAGGCCTCTGTGCAGCCCCTGTCTAAAATTTCCTTCCTGGCTGTTTTACTAGACTTGTAAAGTTGCTGCGATTTTTGCAACTCTTAGTTTTTGCGATATTTTGCTTAACTTTTTTGATATTATATCCTTTTCACATTTTTGAAGTTCTTTTGCATATCACACGCAGTCCTTCGTATTTGTTATTTTCTGAAAATTTCGCATATATTTGCAGTTCTAGTGCAGTTTTCATGGATAGATTTTATTTCATGTTCAAATAGTATAGGTTTTCAAACGTGGAGCATTTTATCCTTACAGTATGATTTTTGCAACAGTTTGCACACCTGCTGCGCCAGCCCCAAGGTCAACCAGTGTTCAACCTCACCCCCCCATTCGTGCAAGACCGATGAGCGCTTCAGCTGTACAACAATCTGTGTCAACACCTGTATGCTTGCCAAGTTCAAGCCAATGTCTGTCCTCCAAAGAAGGTTACCTTTGTCTCTGTGGTGTTTTAAATGGAATATTGTTCTGACTGCTTGCCGCTGTATGATGCGTTAAATTTATGATGTTGTAACAACAATGTTTCTTGCGTATACTTTCTTTGTAGCATGGATGCCGAAAGAATCACTGGAACAAGCTTTGCACGAAAAAGACCAAAAGCTCCTGCGGATGGGGGACGAAATAAACAGGCTCGCTGTGTTTGAGCAGGTTGTTAATATTGAAAACATATTGTTGCTCCACCCTTGGAATCGATTACAATAATCTCTTGTTGTGTTTACGCAGGAATCAAAGCGTAAAGACTTGACAATTGGCAGCCTACGTAAGGAAAACTCACAATTACACGAAAAGTTAATGAAAGAGCACCCGCACCCCGCTAGTCAGCTTTGCAATAAATTACAAACTCTTGACAATGAAGTGACTGCACGCCGAAACGAGGTGTGCCTTTTGCAAAGACAGTTGGACTCGTTTAACAACAAGTTTTCAAGCTCACCAACACTTACGTCTCAGCTCACTGAGAAAGAAAAGAAGATCCACGAACTGCGTCAAGATCTTGACAAATTCAAGAAGGAATATGGGATGAGTCAGGGTAGCTTTGTTTTCCCGATCCAGCGATCTTTTAAGCTAAAATATATACAATATTCATCAAATTTTTAAAATGCCGTGCAACAGTTGCGTGTATATGTGTTGGAATCATCTTTATTTTACTTACATCACGTTCAGTTTTTTGAGGGAAATTTGCGTTTGATGACTTTGTTTGTGCGATGATGAATCAAAAATGGTTAACAAGTGTTCATACAAACTTTGTGCTATGCGCTTGGGCCACTGTGGGTTCATCATCAGTCTGAAGTGTAGTTACTGTTAAATTATATTCCACGCAGAAATATTTGTTAATGTCGTGCAGGGCTAGTTCAGTCACTTCAAAGAGAAATGCAGTCGAAAGAAGCCACCCTACGGAAAAAGAATGAAGAAATGGATCACTTGAAGAAAAATTTGAAGCAAAAAGAGATTCAACTGACATCAATTTCAGCAAAGGTTAACACTGGAGCAGGCGACTGCCAGCTGCTTGCCCTTTACTCTTTCGAAAATGTTTTTGTCGCTTCTCTTCTTGATCGTATCCGTGTGTACCACAATACTTAGTGTAATCTCGACAGTCTCCTTGGTAGTTTTGTTATATCTGTGCTTGTCTGAAAGAGCATTATGATAAGCAAGATTTTTGTTTGCATTCCCAACTGTCATGATGCGTTAGTAAAGCTTGATAAAGATCCACAGCGTATATGCAATTGAAGCAAGTTTGATTGGACGTGGCGACAAAATTTTCTGATATTGTGACTAAAACCGACTCCCTTGCTAGTACAAGAAAACGGCTTCAATATTACGCAAATATTTTCAATGTTTTAATCGGAAACGTCGCCCTCCCCTACATTTTCGACAAGGAAATGGCATTATTTTACGTTTTGATTTGGCACAAAAACAGCAAAATTTTTATCATTTTTTGGCAAAATTCTCCACAGAAAAGATTCTTAACTATTTTGCGTGAGTTTGCTGAAGCTGCCACCCGCTTCTTTGGCTGCTCCACTGGGTTTCATCGAAACACGTCTCGTGTAATTGAATTACAACATCAGGGATCGAAGCAGAGAGTTATTCAACAGAAACTGATGATACAGTTTGTTTCTGTTGCGAACCTCGACATATCATTGCCATAACTACACAATTAGAAAAACGTTTTGTGTCATAAGAAGCACTATCTATTGAAAGGAATCCTTTCCCAGCAAAGAATCAGACACTAAGATCTGACAGAGATAATAAATGTTGATGTTGCTGCAGTTCACAAAAATCACTGATGATAAAAGCAAAGACGAAATGATCGACGCGTTGAAAAAAGAAGCCAAAGATCTGAAGCTGGTGAGATTATAACTTTGTTAAAGATGCTTGCTTTTCACATCTGAACGCATCAAAGTTGGTTGAAGTCAAATAATTAAGCCGTTCAATCACTTTCACGCTGCGCAAGTGTTTGCTGTCAAAGTGCTTATCGTGCTTTGAAATAACTCACACCCTCTGCACCGTCGCGCTATGTTCTTTTACACGTTACGTCACACGCTTTCAGGTCATATTTGTTGATTGTTTTATGCACATCAGATTGCAGAAGAAGACGCTTGCAAATTGTTTCAATGAAGTACTTTTTTTCAGTGTTAAACACGCCTTTAAGGCTGATAGGAAACCTTTTTATCTATTGCAAGGTTGAAGGATTGATTCGTGTGATTAAGTCGCTTGCGGGATGACTCTTTCACGTAGCTGACTGCAAATGCTGAATGCTCACAAGTTTAGACACATCAAGCATGACTACAGAGGCCACTGCAAGAATGGTTTTACTGAGAGAAGAGGGAAACATTTGTTTTTCCAAGAATTTAATTGAAAGGAACAAACAGTTTTATGAATAGCTACTGGGAACATGTGTTTTTGGCCATTAACCCCTGAGTGTTTTATACTGCCTTGCAGTATTTCTTTATAACCCCACCGTCCCAATGTGTTCTGTGCCCAGCAGTGTACCTGCAATTCAAGCTGCTGGAGCGAAACTTCAACCCGTGCCATTAAAGGATCCTGGAGCGCTTCTTTCACTTATCTATTTTGGAGTAAGCCGCTGTAACATTCTTTTGCAAAACGTTCAACCTTAACTTTCATAGAAGAAAGTGCCATTCAAGCTCCTCTCGAGAAACTGATTGATGCGTGTTCGCTTTCTTCAGAAAATGAAAGCTGCGGAAAGCCGGGCGGCAGACCAAGTTGTTTTGCTGCAAACTTATAAAGAAGAGATTTCGAAGTTGAAAGCTTCAACTCAAACGGTGCAGGAAGAAAAAAACGCTGCTGAAAAAGAACTGGAGAGCTTCAAACAAAAGTTTTACGAGTTACAAAGATCTGAGCGAATTTTACGGGTTGATTTGGAGCAGTCTAAAAGCCGGGTACGTAAAAACATCAAACTTCCTGATGTATCAATGTGCTCACCACCGGCTTCTTGGAATACTTCAGTGTTACGTCAACAAAAACGTACGAAAGCCGCTGATCTCTCTTAGACCTCAATTTTTCTGGAAATGATGTGATTGAGTTGAATTTTTGCCCCGCCTTTGCAAGCTTTAGTTGATTTTTTACTTAAAAATGAATACCCGGCTTCGGCCGCGGTCAGGAATGCAGCAACAAAGGCTGATTGACATGATTGTTTTGCCAATGTGCTGGTTGTGGACTTATGTTAATACTCTGTCGCCTTTTCTTGAGATGTTTGCGCAGGGATCCAATGCGCTAATGCAAGATAACTAACTCCGTTTTCAGTCATAATTATTGTCCGTCCCAACTCACTAAAAATAGATCTTTCGCTCTCTGAGCGTGCGCATTAAATCATCGGTTTTGCAGCTGGAAAGGTTCAGATTGAGAATACTGAGATCTTTATATTCCTCTCCCGGCATCCGGGCGCCCGACAATGAAGATGATGTCGACGATGGAACGCTTATTTCCGACATCAAAAAATTGTGTGATCAGTGGTTGGTGTCGTTGTCTTACCTCATTATTTTTTCATAAAGCCGTGTGTTTTTAAAGGCAATTGTCAAGCGATGCGGTTCACGATGTGATAGTTCAATGATATTTGTGTATCTACGTTTAGCTGAACTGATCGAAGCAATACCATGGTTCACCAAAAACTTTTCTTTCTCCCATGATTTAATGCTAATTTATGAGAGTGGCCAAATGCAGTAGTTGTTGGTGCATTTTTTGAATGTTCGCTCCTCCCCAGGATTCCCTGCGTACCAACTAACATCTATCTATCTTTTCATGTGTTGCGACTAAGCATTTTTCCGTCTTTCTGTTCTTTCAAGCGACCCAGGGCTTTGATTGGACATTATGTCGGAGCCAAACACGTAAATAAATAAAATAACAGATAAGGGGAGCTTGTATTGAAGGCAATTATTTCGTTCTGAAAGAAAAGAACAATCTGTGTAAGCAATCCACTTATACAGTCTGCATAAGTTTGGTTGTCGCATTAGTTATCAACATGTGGGAAACTTATTCCAATGCAAGACAGCTTAATTAAGGAACCGTAAGTTAGCACATTGTCATTTCGCAACTATAAGTTTGAAGGGCGGCAGCAATGCACAAAGGAACCTAGAACAACATGATTGTGGGAACAACTTATTCCCAAACAGAACTACTGTTGGTAAAATCGGGGAAGAGATTTGAATAAGTGAAAAAAAGTTTCAAGCAACAACAACACCGACCGAAACATTCATATTTTAACGTTTTATATTAGTTTTAGCGTGTTTACAACCAGTGGCACTTATGCATTTGGATTTGTTGTGGTTAGTTCAAATCAGCACAGAAATTTTTCTAATGCTCCCTGGTTTCTTGTCAAATGTTATAAAAATTGGACAAAAGTGTCTGACCTCCCACGCAAAAAAACAAGACGCGGCTTCCATCGAAAAAGTGTTGACCCATTGTGTCACTTACCCCTCAGCGTGACCATGTTGCGTTTCTTATGCTTGTGTTTCTTGTTGCTGTTCTTTTCTTTGTGCCATAACATCCTTTAACAGACATCCCAGCTTCTAATAGGTGTTTACTTTATATTTCTTACCGTTTATTTTGTTGGGGAGGACTGACTTTTTTTCACTTTTGAACAAAGCTGAAGATGCTATCAATGATTTTGATGTTAAATAGGCATTTTTTCGTGAAATGAAAATTACCTTCAGCATGCTCAAAAATGAAGTTAATTTCAAGAAGAACGAGAAAGAGGTTATTGGAAAAAATGCAACTAAGTTGTAGTACTTTTCGTTTAAAACGAATCTCTTTTGTGTTAAACGTTGAGATTATGATTAAATTCTTGAAAATGTCGACGTAGTTCGGAGCTTCGCGATGAAGTAAGAACACTACAAAACGATGTTCGAGAAAGGGACACGGCGCTTGGGGAGGTCGAGCATTCTCATCATTCTTGTAAAACTGCCATCACTGACATGACGGTAAGATTGCTGGTTTTTGCGCCTTTTTTTCTTCCGCAGCTTTTTTCAGTGACGTTCGCCCTTCATGGGCATATTTTGTTCCAAAATGTGCAAGAAACATGGGTAGGTCTCACGCTAGCTACCCTTATTAAGAAACAAGCTTAAATGAGGCGTGGAATAGAAGTTAAACAAAAAAGCCTCTGTAAGGCAAAAAACACCCCAGTTCTGGAGAACCAGCAAATGTCGTTGTGAATACTATAAGAAAAGAATAAGTGGCAAAATATGTCTTTCATGGTAACCGCGGCATTGATTCAGTTCAAGTGTTTATCTGCACAAATATAGAGGTGATCTAATGGTTGCTTTTTTTAATACGCCCCGTCTTATAAACAGAGCTAAAGTAATTTGCAACTAGTAGTAGTTTTCTTCCAAACGCTCGTAAGAAATCTTTTCTGCGACAACGTGCAATTATCACAACCGCATCTTGCAACCGGCTACTTCTAAGTTTTTTTTCAGTTCGCAGATGCGAAGTAATGCTTGCAGCGAGCGGCACAACCTTTGCAAGAATATTTTAAGTAACAAGTTAATACTTGCAGTCACTGAGCTGCCCAGTCATCTATAGACACATTCGCACTCCCTTAAAGAATCCCTGTGAAAGATGTTGCCTATACGTTAGGGCCAAGTTCAGCTGCAGAGTGGCCAAATATCCCCCCTCTGCCAATCGGCTCCCTCCATACCTAGACTGATTGACTTTCCTGGATCAACACCTCAGTAACTCGCATGCCTTTACCACACAAACTAGGGCTGTGGAACCGGATCCCAAATTTCAGGCTCCGGCTTCGGCTCCAAACATCCAAAATTGCTTGGGCTCCGACCCCGCAGCTCTGGCTTGAACGTTGTCGCAGTCAAACGTGCTTGAGAATTGAGTCACGTGATTCTCGATGAGCTGCAATCGTCTTTTCTGTGAAAACTATGCAATACATGATGCGTGGTCATCTGATTTGTAAAAACATTGTTTTGCAGTCACGTTTATCGTCCAACGGGCATCACGTGAGACTGCTGCAGCAAGAAATGCAAGTGTTGTCGGCTTTGCCCGTTGCTGAAAGCTTGACGTGGGTCAGGGACTCTGTCGCTGCTGTCATGGCGAGTGAGATCGACTGGCTGACGAAGGTCGAACAAGCTTTGATGTCGGCTGGTTATGACACACTCATGTCTGGAAAGAGTAAGTTCGCCTTGGGTGATTACTCTCGTTGTACTCGACAAACTCGAACTCACCGAAACAACGAGTTTCTGCCAAGATAGTAATAAACGCTGTTTCAGGAGCTTACTTATAACTCAAGCCCGGTCCAATGAATCCAAGTAAAGCAAAATTTTTACTGTTTCATTGTGACGTCTCACAGCAAATAAAGAACCTCTACCAGTGCAAATAATAACTTGTCCAAGCTCATTATCGAGCACAACGAATTTCAGCACAAAGAAACTTGGACTCAAAACAACGCAGGTTTCGTGCGTTTGATGTTGTCAGGGAACATTTGTGTTTAATTTGAAGTGGAAAGAAAAATGAGAAATAATAAGGACCAAGACCATTGTTAATTTTTGTAGAGTTAGAAGACACCACGAGCTATTGCGATAAATAGCCATAGGCATCTGCTTACTAGATACATAATAATAAAAAGTTTTAAATTTTTGCTGAAAGCTCTAAATTTGCGGTCCAAAATTTTCCAAAAAAAGTTTAAAACAGGGTGCTAATTTTTATGATTCTTTGTTCATCTACATACCATAAAGCAGAGGTCGTGTATTCAGGTTGCCAGCAAATGAATGAAGGTGATGTGCAGTGATGTGTGGCCAGCAAGGTTGCAGCCTCTATATGACATCACAATACATGCATGGAGACATTTGCTTGCCACCATTGTAATTTGCATTTACCATTTATCTACATAAACACAGACAAGATCATTCAATTACACGCAATGTTAGTTTTCACAAGGAATAAGACATTGTGAAAAAAGATTTTATGAGTCATTCAGCCTAATTAATAAAGCCACACAAATAGACTGCCGATGCTTATCACAATTTTTAAAATAATACAAACAGAAAGAAAGTATCTCGGTCAACGTTTTCCTTTTTCAACTGAAGCGATATTAATTATGTAATGACAGCGTAGCAAAGGTCAAGTTTTTCCGAATTAAAGTAGTGGGAAAGTATAACGATACTGCATGAGGATAAGCGTAAGGATATTGGCACCGTGGGTTGGTCACGCGTCATTGAAGCTGGTAAATGAGTTCCGGTACCCGGGGGGTCATACCGAAGACTTTTGAAACGGCCTCGTGCTCGGCGTTAATGGATGGGTTCAAGGGAACAGTTCAAGCGCAGCGTTACATGCCACTGACTCTCCACCAGCGCAGTATTCATTGCGGAAGTAGCCGCGTGGTCCACGGCGCAGAATAAGGGGAGATGGGCGTCCGCAGGTCAGTCGTGGCCCTTCGAAAGGGGGTACAAAAGTGAGTATAATGAAATTGGACAAAGCGTGACGTACGTATGTCTGAAGACTTGCTAATTGCAAACAGTCCTTAAATTAAAACATCCCTGCCACGCATGCCAAGCTTACATCACCGTATCCCCGAATTAACTTGATAAACTGTTTCAGGAGACGCCAAAAAAAATGCACCACCTTTTGTGAGAAGCCGACTTAACGTAAGGTCTGAAAAAACGTCCTCATTATCCCGTAGCAGCATAAAGATAACATAGCAATTAGTAGAAACAGAATTCCAGTTGAAGGAAAAAATCTGTTTGGTACGATTTGTTAGATCACTTGCATTCTCTTCAACAATAAACCATAAATAGTTTATAAAATGGCTGAAAAAGTCCAAACTCGAAAAGTTTAAGCAATATTCGTAAAGTCCAACCACGTCACAGAAAAAATCCAAACTGGCATGGCAAATCTGAAACCACTGCAAAAATTTTGAACTTTACACTTACCTTAGTCATAGGTCATTGATTACACACAAAGTCTTTGTTATGTATTACGAAATAATGGTATATAAAAACAAAATACCAACAACGTAAAGCTTCACAGGCAAGTTCAAGAAAATCACAGAAAACTTTATAAAAGATCAGCGTACATCACTTACATTCTGCGCCAAAACAATTTAAATTATTCGATACCATGTTCGAGGATCTATAGATGTCCTGAATTTTATAGCTAAGTATCAAGTATTGGTTGAAGAAAATCGCCAGACACCTTTTACAGCTTTCACGCATCTTGGTTGCAGGTTACTTGGTTGACAGTGTACAATCTGCTTACTAATGATAACTGAAAGCTCTATTACTTATTTGAGTTGAACAGTCCAACAAAGTTTTATACGAACACATACCTCAAGCAGTTTGAGCTCCTGTATGGACCTTTTTTATCATACATACCTCTTGTTCTGTTGAAACCAAAGCCTTTTATTTGCATTGCAGTTGCTTACCAGTCAACCAGTCCAGATCACACGGCGTAACTGGCAACCGTTATGCCAAATAAGCTACTGGAGGTGTTGTTCCAGAAATTGAAAATCTATGCTAGAGCAAGCACAGCTTTTTATAAAACACAATCTTCATGCTCAAGGCAAACTTTAATGATAATTTATTCTTCAGTGTAAAAATTTTGTCCTTTAGTTTCTTCATTAGTGACCATGTGTTCTTCATTAATTATAATTTGTTCTTCAATTTCTTGATTAATCATGATTTGTAGTTAAACTTACCATTTTTTATTTAAGCAATATGTGGCTTTACTGTACAAAGGACTCTTTCTTGCGAAACTTTAGCAAAGTAAATTAAAATTACTGTGGATTTTAAAAATATGTATGGACTTTGACATGGTTTGAGCGTATTTGAGGCTGGACAACGTTTGTACAGAAGCCAGAAGTGTGTGGATGCTGTTCACTTGTGAAATGGTCTGCGGCTTCACATTACTTATGCGGTATGACAGCTTACAATGGCCAGCAGGTGTCCTGGTTCAGCCAAAAAGCCAGCTTCCTTTCGGACAGAAGCTGTGTCGTCATGGCTGAAGTGCAGATAGAGAGCAGGCGCTGTTGAGTGCTTGCCGCCGCGATCGAAGGTATTTCTTCATCAAATTAGACGCTTAGCTCCTTTGTATATTTTGAGGTTCGAAACATGAGTTGGGTCAGATTGAAAAGAGTGTTGTTGTGAAAAAAGATATGCCTTTTGTAAACAGACAGAACAAAAGCTTATTAGTTGTGAGAAGTATGTTTGCCCGCCTTTTACACTGATAACAAGGTTGAAAGCTGCCGGGTTCAATTCACTGGACTTGGGCTTCGGCACGAGAGGTTTCTGTTCAGGCGAATCATAAATTGTGCATCAAAAGTGCAGGTTTGCTGTGGTGCGGGGTATTGGAGGAGGATAACTTAAGTAGTTGTAGTCAAAAAGCGCCTTGTATCGCAGGAAAACAATGAGTCACAGAGGTATGGATTGCTGCTGTGTGTGTTTTCTGCAGATTTTTAGTATCTTTAGAGGATGGGTTATCTGACTTAAATATACATGTGCTTTGTCATTGCACAAACATTGCTTGCAATACGAAGAAAACATAAGCTGAAAAAAAAACAAATCGATAGTTTTGACCATTATCAGCATTGCCATTGTTTATTTTAATTGGCTAATTAGTATTGCTTAGAAAAAAATAAGAAAATTAGTATTGCTTAGAAAAAATATTGCTTAGAAGAAAACTGTTAAATAATGGATAATGTCGTCGTCGTTTGAATCCGTTTTCGAGCTTATGTCAGACAAGAAAGTAAGTTTTGTGATTGTTTGATATCCTACAAAACATGTGTGGCCATGCTCATCGAACTATGTTATGATGGCAGAGAGCTAGGGGAGATTTATTTGCTACGGATCATCATATTACGTTTCAGTGAAATCATAATGCGTGATTATTCGATGGCAACACTAACTCCCCCGTTTCGTTACTGCGAAGGAGAAACAGGTGATCAGTAGCGTAACCAGCCCAAAATTTTGGGTGGCAAAATGTTTGACTGTAGGCGAGAAACAGTATTTTGTTTGGGACACCGCTTCTCAAAACACAAAATGACTGGATATGCTAAAAATGTGGGCGGGGCCATGGACCCCCCTGACCCCCTGGCTACCCCTATGCAGGTAATGTAGGAAAAATGCGGAATGTTTGCGCAAACATTGGTAAGCTGAGCACGTGGTTATGTAAGACTGAGCTCATGAAAAGATTGCAGCTCTGAAACTCCAATTGTCATTGACAAGTTTTCCAGAAAAACTAGCAAAAATATGTTCTCCTCATGTTCTATAAGCTCATGCTCTGTGAGATACATTTGTTACCCGCAGATCCTGGAGAACATGTCTCTCATCTCTACGAGGCACTGAAGCATGAAGAAGAGGAGCACAAAGCGACGTTGAAGTCGATAACTGAATTGGAAAATAAGCACAGAGAAGAGCTGCGAGATCACGTCAACAAGATTATTGAAGAAAACGAAGAAAAACTCACTGCTGAGATTGAAAAAATGAGGTGCTTAACATGGCGTTTAACTCACACACGTTTTTTTATTGTTGTATACACTTCACATCTCACAGTATAACGTGTTATTGTGACGAGACTAAAACTTTGTTTCGTCATATTTCAATTGATGAGTAACGTGGCTGGGTTTGGTGTCCAACTATTTCAAGACTGGAAGAAAAGGCGCGGTTCGCGAAGGCAATCGAGGAACTGAAGTTGGAGGAGGAGAGCAAGAGAGTCGATGCGTTGCTGAAAGAAAGAGAAAAGATCAGCTCCGCCGAACATGGAGTAGAGCAGCTGCAGAAGGTGGGAACGATGGAAACGCTTTTGTGCTGAGCAGGGCCGTCGCCAGCGGGGGACCAGTGGTGCCCGGATCCCCCATTTAAAATCTGCGCCCCCCATTTCATATTTAGCCGCCCGGTTGCTGCATACATCCGATATTATATTTGAAAACTGTGCCCCCCCTTGTGGTTTTTGACCCCCCCTGCTACGAAATACTGGCGACGGTCCTGGTGCTGAGGATTTGAAAGGAGGCAACTTGGAAATGCAGCGTCAGTGTCTCGTCTTGTAAAACCGACTGAACTCGTTTTACTGAACACTTCCAAGGGAAACACCCTAACAAGTCAAACATTACTGCATGGTTAGGACAGTGGTTCCGAACCGGGGTCGATGTAGCCCCAGGGGTTTCACAGGAAGATTTTTGGGGCTCATGACCTTTGTATGTATAAGATGAAAGCAAAGTAGCAAAATAAATGATGTGTTAGTTCCGTAAAATAAATATGGTTGCGAAAGAATAGAGAAAGTTTGGTTTCGTATTCTATTGCGTCACACGAAATATAAAAAGCATTTTCAAGTTCGTTTACTCCTAAAATGATACTTTTTCAATTTTGCAGTTGGCAATTAAATGAAAACTCTAGCGATTTAGATTTCTTGCCAACTGCACGTTCTTATAACAGGAGACCTTGGCGTTCATGTCATGACCCGTGTCATGTGCAGAAACGAAAGATATGACTGCAAAGAAATGTAAAGCAAGTCACGCCACAGGGCTTGTTTCACGAACTGTGTTGGAAGATAACAATTGTTGAAAGCGCGTCGAGCAGCTCTGATGATGATTACTCCCCCCCACCACTTAGTCGTGATTACTCCCCCCACCACTTAGTCGTGATTACTCCCCCCCACCACTTAGTCGTGATTACTCCCCCCCACCACTTAGTCGTGATTACTCCCCCCCACCACTTAGTCATGATTACTCCCCCCCACCACTTAGTCGTGCCGGTCGCAAGTTGCTTTTCCGGCGCCCTTCGCCGACCTGGCTTCTGTCCCGGATGTGTTTGAACACATTACTTTGTTCGATGAGCAAACATTTCCCGAGCAAGCCATGGACGTTCTGCACAAATATTGCTCTGACTTTTTCAGGCACTTGCAGAGAAAAGCAGCGAAGAAGCCGAATACAAAGCGAAGATCGACGACGCCTTGCAAAGCATCGAAGCGCACAAAAACGCCGAGGTTCGCGCGATTGTGTTATTGTTCAGTCGATTGTAACGTGGGTAAAAACGTTGTGTTCGATTGTTTACGACCTGAATATGGGTTGTGAGTATGGCGATTTGTGAATAAAGTAAGTTTTTGTTAGCAAGCTTGTGGGCCGTGGTGTTTGGTAATAGTTCCAGAAATTCAGATTCGTAATTCAGCAGGTCTACAAACGATATATTTTACGGTTAAGTCATTTTTTTATTTTTAAGGTAATGAAGTCAATGTATGGTAATTACCACTATTAGACAAAATATTTTTTGTACACGTAAAACAAACTGATACAACTTCTTTCAGTTTGCGATATTTTTAGTACACATTACTTTCTCGGGTCACAATTAAGCGATTGTGATGCAATAATGAAACAAACTCAGATGAAATTATGTGTGACAGTTACCCTTCTTTCCATTATACTTCTGTAATGAAAACTCTTAGTCAAGGACAGATAGTTTAGAATCGAAACTTCAAAGCGCCACATGGTTGTACATGTCAATTCTTGCGCCTAGTGAATGTTGCTGTGGTATTTGAGGTCGGATGCTCATATACGGGCGGGCATATTATGATGAAAAGTTTTATGTTTTCGTTCATTCAGTGTTTGTTAAAAGAAAACTCAGAAACGTTTAATTCAGTAAATTCTTCATTTAACGACCAATGTCAATTTTTTTAAATTTTGAAGCAGTTTTAACATTTTAATTCAATAAAAGTTGACCTAGTCATAAGATTTAAAGCGTTTGCTTTCAGTTTTGTTTACGGTTTCTCGATGTCAATTACGTTTTGTAAAATCAAAGCGCTGTGGTTAGTCAGATTGTACTCTACAACCCTGTTTCCCAATGTTTGTGAGGGCTGAACGTACAAATTCATAGCACAAGCACATTAGTTATAGTAGCGACTAAAAAGCTGTTCAAGAGCCCTTTCCAAGAACGCATCCCAACTTGGGGCATGTTACTTGTTAAGGAAGTGTCTTGGTCTTAGTTGGTTCTAAGCAAATAGCAACAGCTTCTAAAACAGTACGCTTTTCAACAATCAACAAAATCATAGTTTTTGATCACAATCTTCAAACAAACGCCAAAATTTCCCTCAGTTTATTTGTAGAAGCACACATGCCTTGGTGTCTTGGCAATGTTGCCAAGATCTGCTGTGATGTGGACTCACGTGACACCTTGAGTTCACCAAACCATGACCGCCAGGCTTGCTTGTTTATATTTTGACAGCAGAGAGTTTTGTGTCGTCATCATCAGCTCAATAAAGAAATTGTGACGTCAATAGCGTGTCAGGACCTTTCATCGCTTTCTTGATTTACTGAAATCGGTCGCCCCACCAAATAATAGTTGGGTGGGAGACGTTGAGGATTCTTTGAGCGGTGCCTGTTGAAAAGGTTTACGTTGCACTTCGACGTTTTCGAACATTTGTTGTTTCAGCGGCACTTGTGTTGTTGTGCTGCTGCAATTAATGACCCGCGGATACTTTGGACAACGACCCTCGGTCCACTTTGCAGACCAAAAGTCGTGTAACTTGTTTGCTTCATATGTGACTTCTTAATCTCTGCAAAGGACATCCCATGTTGAGGCAAACGTACGGTGACACCTGATCTGATGTCATCAAGCCATAAACACTGAATGGAGAGCACTTTTTAGCTTCTGACTCCACCACATTGTTCTGACCGTGAAAGATGTTTACGTCATATACATCAATAACAGTAAAGCAGAAAACAACAGCAACAGCCACAGACCAGCGTTGTTGGGAAGTATGGTCTGAACATACATTGAAACAAGTGGTAATTCACAATATGTGTAGCGAATGGTTTTATCATATACGGTCACGCACTGAATTAGTTCTTGTTATCTTTTGTAGTTGTGAAAGTTTCCCCGACACTGTTGAAATTGTTTCCAATTTACTAAAGATAAAAATGCGCCGGGCAGTGATCACCCAGGTCGGGAAGGCTTCCTGTGAAGCATGTTCATCCGCCGCCGACTGCCTTCCACATCCATCGTGAACAACTGTGTTCCTCTGAAAATGCGTCTTGACCGCTGTGTAAATCACTGTGCTGATCGGTGTGTTGATCAATGTGTTGATTGATTTGTTGATATGTGTGTTGATTAATGTGTTGATCAATGTATTGATTAGTATGTGATTTTCAGAAAAAACTCAGACAAGAATTTGACGAAGCTGAAAAGAGATTCAAGGTTGAACTCACGGTTTTAAAAGATCGCATACAGCAAGCTCAACAACAGTTCGGACTGGACGAAAAACAATACAAAGTTAGTTTTAAGTCAACATCTTCTTAACCAACCAATGCAGTTGTAACTGCGTATGAACGGACATTTTAATTCAGGAACTTGGAAGATTCCTGCAAGCGCTGGCACGACCAAACTTTCAACTCTGATTCCTCGATGAAGACGCACTTTTCTAATTCACAAAAAAGTCAAAATTCTACGCTGATTACAGACAAAATCTTTGATAAACCTACGTTACCCGAAATTGCAGCGCTTCTTCATGAATAACTATGCTTTCTAGAAAGGTGTGATTGCAGTGTTTAGATTTTTTCTGGCAGCTGCCGAAACAGCAGTGAACATGATCGTAGGCTTTTGTAAAGTAAACATTGATTCGCGGATGGAAAAACTTAAAAGGTTTTAACTACTGAGTAAATTTGACGGGAATTCATCCGCAGGCGACGTTCAGTGGGAGGTTTGTTGCCAGTTGTTTCTTAAACTCCTCCCTCAACCACCACCCGCATTTAACTCAGCAACTTTTCAACAGGAAGAGATTCATCAGCATTCAATTACGATTGTATCGCTGGAGGAGCAACTGAAGAAATTAAGTTTGGAAAAAGAAAAATCTGAAGAAACGATAAAAGGATTGGAAACAAGATTGAAAGGTACGTCAGTGTTCAGTTGTGCATGGTTATATTTGTGCCGCTGCACGCGCAATATTTTCCTCGTGTTTGCGCAGAAGCATCGAATGTGCGGGTTCGAACCCCACCGAGTCCACCTCGGCCCATAGTGGATGCGGAGAACTTGGAACAAACGATCGGCTTGCTTAAATCCCAACTCCTCCACGCGAACCATCAAATACATGTGAGACACGTGGGAGGCTTTCCACTACGACGCTGCTGCTGTTGATTGGCTGTAAAAGCTGGGCGTGATTAGATTATGTTCAATTCCCGAATAAACACAAGGGTCGGAGTACGTTTTGAACGTGTTCGGTTTGACGTCTGTCATCTTGCGGCCCCTTTGAACTTGGGAACCGGTTTCACAGACTCGTTAAGGTTTTAACTCGGGCCAAGCTGCACTGCATCGCGTGCATTGTGATGTCAGTGACGTGGTGCGATTTGCAATCTCGCACGTTGCTGGCACGACTTTTTTTCATTAATTGTAACAAACATCGCGTTACGTCACCAGGTGCAGCAGGACGCAATTATTGGCCTGAAGCGCGACTTGAGTGGAGCCCAAGCGAGGATATCAGACATGACGGGGGAGCTGAGCGAGTCGCAGAAGCAAGAACTGGAGCACAACAGGTACCTTGAAATGATTGGTTAACAATGTTTTTGCTTTTTTGCATTGGCTGATAGGTTTTATTGTGAATGGTGCAAGAAGGTTGTCCTGGGTTTTAGGATGGAATAAATGCTTTATTCTAATATCTTGCGGTGTTTGCCAAAAAGATGCTTATTGAGCAGTTTTTAGTCAATTTCATTGTATATTGCCAGCCAGTAATGAAATTTGCAGTTAACCAAACCACCGTGTACTTCCTAGTACGCGATAACATCTGCGTGAACCATATTAGCAGTGGCGGATTTACGCATAGGCCATGGCCTAGGGCCCCGCGCAACTCCTTCCCATGACGGCTGATTACTAGCTTACTAGCTTAAAGTTTGGGAAACTGCGCAGAGGCATAACTTCACAATTTACTTTGAAACGAGCGAAAATGCAAATGTCTTGACCAGGGGTGACCAGACTTGTTCAATAGAGGAGTGACTTGCAGAAAACCAAAAACACCAGCGAGCCGTAAAATAAGTTTGTAATGTCAAATATAAATACAATAAAGATTGCAAGGTTTAGCATAAAATGACCCACATCAAATCGCGTAGACTCCTTGGCAACTAACTTTATGAATTCGTGTAAATACGTTGATAAATGAAACAAACATTAAATATGAGGCGACAACTCTCTATCAATCTGAAATATTGCTATTCAGCTAGAAGAGCCACAGAAAACATGTCGTCGAGCCGCAGTTTGCCCACCACCGGTTTCACCATTGCTCTAGAGACTTATCAGTACAGTAACAACACGATAATATTGTTTGCTACGCAACATATGGATGACAATACTGCTTTTCATCGGAGTTCAACAGTGTCTGGCGGTCTTGCGTTGTTGAGAGCTTTTTTTCAGTGGAACATTGAACATCAAGTAAGTGCTGTGTGAAAAGCTCGGTTTTGAGGAACATGGCTGTGTGCGAGAGAGACGCAGGCCGTCTGCATGAAAGTGGTTGCAAGAAAAGAATGAAAAAGAAAGAGCAGTACTTACTTGATATTCAATCTTCCACTGACAACAAAGGTCTGAGCCAACGTTTGGTGTTACCAACTAGATTGCTCGCAAATAGAGATTGCTTGTTGAAGCTCTGTATGTTAGTTAAATCAGTTAGAACAGATTGTCGTGAGCTTCACATGGAAGAACGTGTGTGCATTGGGCTTACTTCATATGGTTATCTGAGCGTGTTGCGACAATACTTTGTTGTGCAAAACTTGTCTTCATGCTGTTCACCATCAGGTTACAGCATGAGGATTAAAACAAAATATTTTGTCTTGCTTGGGAAATGACAGCCTAAAAACGGCGTAAATAAACCCTGTGTCCACTGAATTGATTGTGCTTGTTTGGTCCATAAAATATGTGGTTACTATAACAAAGAAGTTTGCGCACAGGTAATCAGATAAACAGCTAAACGATATTTTCGAGAGGCGCAACACGGTCGCGCATGAAAATGTATATACCTGAAAAATGAACCTACAAAAACGCTAGAAATCACGGAAATTTAACGAAGAGAATTCTGAACTACACGAAAGAGCTATAAATTCCAAGGAAAGATCGTATTGCCATTTGTTCTTGACAAGAATGTAGGGAAGGCTTTAATTCTGTTGAAGATCTATGGCCATTGTAGAACTAAGGTCGGCACTACAAAAGATATATTTTTGAGGGGGCACTACACATAAGAAGGGCGTACTTTCACGCTTTTCAGACAAACGGCCAAATAGGTCACACCTGCGTGGGGCTCCATAAACTAAGATGGCCTAGGGCCCCGCGCTCCCTAAATCCGTCCCTGCATATTAGTGCGCATGATTGCATTCATTGTGGCGTGACGAAGTGACGTCATGTATGAACGTGGGACTGTCCTAAAATATTAGTGACAACCAAAAACTTCCTGTGCATCAAAGCATGAAGATGTTTCTGCTGCACAGATCAGTTATGAAGCTGTGCCAGTAGCAACTGTACGTTGAGATCATGTTTCCCATTCCAGACAACTGGTGAAAAACCAAGAGATTGAATTGAACACAATCCGTCAACAGCTGCTGAAAATGACAAGCGTCGTTGACTCACAGAAAGACTCTATCAAGAGTCTGCAGCGCCAGCTGAAGTAGGTTGTTTGCCTGCGTGATCAGGTTTTGTGTTTAATGTGTTTCCTGTTTATCAAAATAAATTCTAACCACCGTTGACCGAAGGACAACAATCGCAGTCCAGTTCTCATGCCAGCAGCACGTAGACTGTGAGTAACGTTGCGTTGACTGACGTCATGACATGGATTACATTCCAGGGAGTCTCAAGCCGCTTTTGAGGGGTATCAGAGTGAGATGGTTCAGCAAAAGACCAGTGTCAATGAACTGACCTCCCAACTTGAAAGTGAAAAGAACAAGTTTGAAAAATCCAAACAAGAAGAAAAGAAAGAGGTACTGGGCGAAAAAGGTCGGCGCTTCGCAGTTGAGCTTTGATCCTGTTCTTCAGCGCTGGGGTCGGTGGGGTCAGCGTTGGGGTCGGTGCACATGAACCGATCAGCTTTTCCATTCCTTAAATGTTTAAATGCAGGGCATTGTTTGGCTGCAACATAGCCAGTAGTTACACCTAAAAGATATCTTCGTTCTCAGAGTTTTACTATAATACAGTCTGCCCGTACCTTTATCGTTGGCTGGCTTTATCCCAACGTGGCAATAGTTTCTTTTATCGTCTCTTGTTTGTTTTCAAAATTAATGCATTACGTAATTTCCTGGCACGAGCAAATCCACCCCTCCCACTTTGCAGAACTGCTTGAAAAGACGCCAGTTGACGTATCTCATGAAATTTTTGTTCGAGAAAATAAAACGATGTATTTTTTCTTCATTATCCAAATGATTTTTAAGTTTGGGCTCCAACATACTTCACCCGCCACAGCTTCCAGCGATGATGCTGGACATGAGGGAAAGTAATTTATTAAATTTTATGGTTGATACTTTTGTAGTGGACTTGGACAAACGGAGCACGCTTTCAGATTGTTTCCCTCAGATGTTTACAAACTGTGGCAATAACTAAATCAACTGAAACTTCAATCCAATGTGACTTACGTTCACTGCGTGGTAGCTTTGTATACTGATGCTCATGATCTTAGCTGCGCACAGGCAGGGTGGAGTTTGTTTTGTTTTACTTACCGTATGTTCGGGAGATGAGTCATCCCGGCCATCACGCAAACAACGGACAAATCACAGTTCAGTTAGAATTTGAGGAATCTTTTTTTATCCGGCTTAGAGTAGGAGTAAACTAAAAGTGACCACCTGTGAACCAAAGCTTTACTCATTCGCCTTCGTCGAGGTCCGGAACCGAAATATGACGCGACAAGGGCTCCAGTGGATCCTATTGTGCCGGGTGCTTGGTAGTGACGTTTGTTTTATGGCACTTGTATTGTTTTCCACCCCCAGGGAAAGATCGCCGCTGAACTCGCTGGCGTCGGTGCCGTGTGTCGTGGAGAACGTCATGATGACGTCATATCACGTCAGAGGGAAGCTCTGGCTGAGCTCCGGGCCCGTGTGAAAGCGTTGGAACAGATCAGACCGCCATGTAAGTGGTCGCGAATCCGAGATAGATGCTGTACGTGCTGTTTCGTTGCTGATCTGATGTTCAGTCCCTGTGAGCCGCATATTTAAGTGCCTTATAATTAGATTATTAGACAAAGGAAGGTGTACGGCTTTCATTTCATTTCAATTGGTTCTGTTTCCACGACTACTTCGATCCTGCGAATAAAGTCATTTGCCTGACGTGAAGTTTCAATTAATACCTTCCTCGCACTGACTTGACTTTATACTTCCAATATAGTATGGGGAAGTAAAGCGATTCTTCCTTAAGTTGAATATTTTTCCTTCGGTTCGTTAGATGACTGTTCAATTGCTTCAAAAATTCCAACCCTGGCAACCGCCGTCATGTCAGATCTAACAATCTGCTCCGAATCAACGAGCGATTCGTCGTTTTGGTTTTGCTTTTTTTTTTAATTATGTTGCGCTTTTTCCACCAGTGCCCAGTCAGGAGCAGGCACTGCAGCAAGTGATCCTTTTGAAAAAAGAGCTGGCGGAGATCAGAGCAAAGCAAGCAATGGATGAAGATCAACACGCTAAAGCTCAAATGTCCATGAGCAAAGAGGTGAGCCTTTCTTTTGAGAAAGGTTTGTACAAATGCACAAAGATGCTGTTTAACAAGAAACCAACATTAATATTCGAAAGATGCTTCTCTATCTCGGGTTAAAATTAACACCTCTTGTGACGTCACAAACTAAAGTGCATTGGTGAGGAGTTGATTTCCTTAGTCACTGCTTAACGAATGCGAGGTTCTGCGCAGGCAGCGCATACACCCCCAGCTGGGATTGATGGATATTTTTAATGAAAGTTTTTGTTCATGCCAAATTTACTTTCATTAGAATGAAATATATATCAAATCCAAGATTGCAGCTGCACAAAATTTTTTTTTAACCGAAACAAAACAATGTTATTTTGGCGTTCATCATCATCGATTGAACTCATGTCCCGCCAAAGTTAAATATTGAAACGCCGTTGTTGCCCGGTACAAGTACAACAAGAAGTTAAAGTTTACACCTGAGCGCGAACGAAGCATCTTATATCGTGTTTGTGTTGTGGTTGAAAAGCCGAAACTGGCTCATGTCTTACTTCCAGAACACGTCTGCACACACTGTGCTGCGCGAACACAGCTCTTGTTCGCACGTGTATCTCGTCTATCTGTTTCAGACGCTGGACGCTGAACAGCAGATCAGGAGTGCAACGACTCAAGCGTCGATTGAACGAACGACGAGGGAGAACCTGGAAGAGAGCATTGTGCAGAGCGAGAGAACGGTGAGACCATTAGACTGGGGGTGGGGGGTCAACGCAGGTTGTGATGACGTACTTCGCCGTTGTTTTCATGAAGCGGAACCAACACATCGTTACGTAAACCCGCAACGCAGTCATTTTCTTTGCCAAGTTACACGAATGTATGAAAGTTAAAAGACAGTGAAAAGAACGTCCTTTTAGTACGACATTGTCCGTTACGGTTGTCATAAGACCAGTATCTTTATTGAAAAGTCTGTCTTTTCTGCGAATTGGTTGCCTTGTAAGTTTTCTTATTTACTGATTAACAAGCCAATGCTTCTGTTTGCAGTAAAAATTCAAAATGTTGTTGAAGAGTCTCGTTGACAGTGGCATTGTAAGTTCAAACAGTTTCAAACATTTATTGGATATTTAAAATAAAAACAATCAAAGGTTTTCTTGCGTTGGAGCACTTCGCTTCGGGGTGACCAGTAAGCTCGTCACGCTTCAGTGGTCTCGTCATCTTTCGTTGATGTTTTGCAACTTCATCAATTCTCTAAAAAGTCAGCGTCAGATGTTTGTGTGATGTTAATCGTTGAAAGTTTGAACATTCTCTATCGAATCTCAGTACATGGATGTGATGAACACTGTTGCTGGCTTCTTCGGCATCAGTTCTCTGCAAGGCATGCGTTCCATGCAACATGTCTCCACTGACGAGAGGGAGAAACTCTCCAACGACCGTCGCCTCGACCTCGACCTCCTCAACTCCCGCATCAAAGCAGTGCTGCAGCGACTTGACAGGAAGGAGCAGTTGTTGCAAGGTTATGAGAAGGATTTATCAAAACTGCGGTTAGTCGATGGTTCACTTGGTTTGTAGCATTTACTGAAGCTCGCTTTCCTTCACGACAACCGAATATAGTTGTTAGTTGTTGTTACGACTTACGACGTTACGACGCAAATCCCTTTTTGTGGCAAGGGATGGACTCAAGATTTGGACAACATCCACTGCTTTCGGGAATAAAATCTGTTCAACTGTTTCCGTGAGGTTGTTAAGTTATATTGTACAGGTCACCATCCACTGGCAACTAATTAATTTTTTTTCACGACTTAGGAAAGTTGTTGACGCAACTTCAGCTGTTTGATAATTTGGTCTTTTTGAAAAGAACACTCTGTGGTGGTTACTTTCAAGTTTATTACCTTAAGTGGTTGGAATGCTGGAGTTACAACAGTTACGTTCTTGATATCCAGTGTAAAAATTCATCGTGCTAGAATGAAAACTCAAGTGCATTGAAAATATGAAAAGGCCCAAAACAGGAAGGATGCTTCAAGTTCTTAATGTTTGAATAACCTGGTGGTCTCATTGGACAGCGATATTAATTTCATAATAATAAAAAAATAGATCAAACGTGTTTTTCATGCCCGGTGGAACAGACGATGAAGCGGTTTTCGCCCTAATCTTACGTTTAAAATTGTTTTCTCTTCTAAGCAACGGAGTCTAGGTATGCATTCAGCATGCATGAAAATGACTGTCTGCCGTAAATGGCACGCCCTTGTTGTAAATGGCACGCCCTGCTGCGAAAGGAGCAATGTCACAGAGCTACAGACCTTGCAGCCCACGAGCCGCCACTTGCTTTCAACAGATGAAAACTTGCAACTTGAAATAAGTTGTTCAAAAATAATGTGAAGAAATCAAGGTCGTATGAAGTTGCACGCGATGACCTGCAACAGCGTTGGGGTGAAACGTCTCTCCTTAATAAGCTGGGCTTCTGTGCTTAGTTGTTATGTTTTGCGCATTTTTGTTGCGATTCATCCAAGGACTGCTCATTTGAGATTTTTGACAAAATTGCATTTCCTTGTGGTTTTCCATAAACTGACCGGAAGTGATGTCATCTGCAGAGACGCGGAGAGCTTCGCATCTCAAAAAGCAACCCGGGCTTTCGCTCTCACCCAGGAAGTGATGGAGAAGTCACAGGAGGTTGATCATCTCCGGGAAGCTCTGAACCGGAGCAGGGAAGCTTTGGAGATTGAGAAACGACTGAATAAAGCGATCAAAGACAGGAAGGTTAGTTCGCGCGTCTGGATTATGCAATCATAAAACGCTGGCAGCTTCAGATGTGATGTCGTGAGTTTTCCCAAATTTTAAATCAAGCTCAACAAATATGTCGTTTTTTTCCTTGGCCGTTATTTTCATTATAAAGCTCAACGAATACGCCTAAAAGTTTTTCGAGCTAACTGCCATCTCATAGACAGCGGTGGGTTGGACAACCTAAAGAACCTTGTGCTTGAGCATTTCTGCTAAAAGCTTTTGGAATTCGTTACAAACTTGTACGTCAATTTTGCAATCCTTGCAAGTAAGTCATGCATGACGTGCGACTCGCAAGAAATAAATTCTGAACATTTTCCTTTAAAAACGCCATTCACCGAGTCCTTGAGCAGTCCACGCTTTATATGCTGCTGGTCAGTTTTATGCTAAGTTTTCATTAATTACCATTTTTCAAAAATCCTTGGATGCGGAATAGGACGGTGCTGGTGTGGAAGGTCGTTTAATCCAAGTCAGTGAAATAGGCTTGCATGCAAATACAACAGTTGTAGATTTAAAAGATCTAGTGAGACTTGCACGAGTTGATTTAGAAATCCTGTTGCCTGTGACAGAGAAAGTACCAGCATTTCCACAATGCTTATATAACATGTTTTGAAAGGTGTATCGAGTTAAAATAATATTGCTTTTTTCAAACTGAACTGAACCACAAACTACGTCCTTCACGCTTTCATTCGCTTATATTTCCGAAACTGAAGAAAGTCGGTGAAGTTAGTATTCGATTTAACTTCCAGCACAGATTCTTTTCAATCCTGCCGAAAGCTACTGTGCTTGGTTGAAGTAAACGCATCTATTGTTTCGCAATAACCCGGATTTCGAAAACCGGCCGCAACACAGATCAGGAAGGCATCAGTGTTGAAACAGTATCTACGTTATTTGCGTTTTTATTGTTTTTGTAAATATTTTGGTGACGGCAACTGGCGGCAGGCTGAAGCCTGATATTTGCTTTCTTGCCGGTGGGGGTCAAGTTTTTCTGGATGTGAAGGACACAACAGTTTTATTTCCTCATCACAAGTTATCTTCACCACCACACTAGTGCAGGTTGCAGCAGTAACTTCCAAATTGACCGTCGAGCATTTCTTGGAGGCCTTCACATCACCACTTGTGTTGGCGGCCCGCCCCTCCCACAATACGAGACTGCTTCACTGTGTGTGGAATCGTGTGCGGCGCTTACATCCCAACCCAGTGGGTGGCAAGCTTAACAGTGCAAAGCAAAAAGTTGCTGCGTGAGCCTGTGGGGCAGTGTGGCTGAGTCAAGTTTTACATTTAACCGGTGTTTGTTCGTGTTCAGACATTTCATTTGGAGAACTTGGATCAACGACATCCACCACCTGAGGCGCGCTCGTGCTACAAGTCCGATTCCGACAAAGTCCGCGCTGAAAACAAAGAAAGAAAGAGAATGAATAAGATGCGGCGGAAGCAATACGAAATAGAAGTCTTGAAACAGGTAAGCTTGAAATGTTCACTCAGTTGCGTATTTAATAAATAACCGGTGCAGTTTCAAACTGAATTTTGTGAAAAAAACAGAACATCCTACGAACAAGTGGTTTTTCCCAGCAGCGATTGCATCTAGTGTGACGTCACCAGATCTCGGACGTAGGTGTTTCCGACTTCTGGTAATAATAGATTGTCTTCGTGCGATTCACTTTTGCGCGAGGTTAACTTGAAGATATGGGATAGCAGAAACCTGACTTTGCGTGGAATCGAACATGACACCTTTTTATTCATTGCGTGCTCGGGTCAAGTCAACTGATTATGTGGCGTATGGTGGTCATTGTTACTGGGTGTGCGCTGTTTGTGACGTCACAATAGGACGGGATATTCACGTTTCCAAATCAACGTTTTGGCGAAGTTTGTTGACACAATATGCATCTTATTTTACACACACTCTCCTTATTGTTTGTACAATTTTATGTGTCATTGTATTGACTGTAAATTATCAACGCACCAAGTAAGGATGCTGGAGCAGACCATGCGACAGAAATGTTCACATCTGCGAAAATATCAGGGTGCGCGTTAAAACAGGGAGTAAAACACACTTAGCATTGCGTCAGCGCAGTTCACAATTGCAGAAGCATCAGGTTTCTGGAAAGTAACTAGTTAGTCGAATACGAGCGGTCGAGCACAGGTGTGTGGCTGGAATGGCGCACACCCAGGGTTGCCAGATCAAAAGTTGATAAATTACAAAAGAAAAGAACTGATATTGCGCATAAAGTAGGTATGGAAACTTTCATTTTGTTATTATTTGGGTGTTAAATATAAACTACTGAGGGAACAGATACGAGTTTTTTTGAGCCGTTATGCTCAATCCGGCTGAACTGCCAATTACTGACGAACTTCGAATGTGTCCTGCTGTGTAGTGTGTATGCTGATGCTCGCATTACAAGAGTGTGCGGTTGTATCGTCAGCACACCCTGTGTTCCACATCAAAACACGAAACGGGCGTCTAGTGATGTGCCAAAAAGTCAGGTGATTCAAGCAAGTTGAAATGGGACAGTTTTCAAATTTGGTCCAGATGAGATGAGACGTTCATAATTATCTTTGAAGCTTTTTTGTGATTTTCCCTTTGATCGCACGATCTGATTGGGTGCGCGCCGCGCAACCGGAGTACTCCCCTGCAACTGAAGTTCCGTCGCTGCAGCGTCTTCTGAACAAACCCCATCGACTTTCAACCCTGTTGTTTGAGCATGAGAGGAAACGCGAGATTCTTGCAGCTCTTATTTGGAAAATGTTGGGCAAATTTTTCTCTTTTAAGCAGTCATGCACTTTCTTTGTCCACTTTGATGGTAAATCAATATGTCACAATGCAATATTGTTTCGAAATAACATTTTACTGCCAGGTGCGTTTCCTTCTTACGTCAGCTGAAAAAATTCACAGAATTCTTGTTAGATTCCGGGCACCAATAGACGGACACCAGGTGAAATATAAAAACCGAGCTGTGATCGAACACCCCGAAGAACTTATGTTGCAAATATTTTTTGATGTGATTTTGTGCTTCATATGCTTTATATGCGACCTAATCTCTGATTTATTCATCAGCACATGTTCTGAAAACAAAAGCAGTTGTGTTTTGAACAGTACTTCTCAATATGATCCTGAATCTTTAAAACATGGGACAGTAGTCACGGTAACCACATATTTACCAATTATAAATCGTGGAATGATCGACTTGCGGTCAACAGTAAGAGAGGGTATGTTAGGTTTGTTGTATTATAGAAGTTACATGATAGTCCCGTTTAAAAAGGTTTGGAAATAAATATTTCGAAACTGATTTTGGGAAACAATTTTAGTTGAAGTAGCTCGTACTTCCTTGCGACGCAACCGTAATACCAAGTTCATTGGTTAGTTTGTTAAACAAACGTTTCAAGCAAATTTGGATCAGATGTTCGCCAGTAAGTTTTTTTAAGTTTTTGTATGAGATATTTTGTTCATTGTTTCCATGCTTATTTCTATTTGAATTTTACTTATTCCATTTCTGGCGTTGATGTAACATGGTTGTCCAAGTGGTTCGATGATGCAGTTCGTAAAAATTAATAAAAACAAAGTTTCAAACTAAGAGTTTGGTTTAAGACCCAAAGTTCACAATTTTGCTGAAATTCTGGTCCCATCAGTGCAGGTATTGCTGTGACGTCCACTTCCCCACCAACCCTTGTACAGTGCAACCCTCACTGTTTTTCCTTGTATGTATTTGTGGATGTATGGAAAAACATACAGGTTTACGATTTTAACCGCCCACCTAAAATAAAGCAATGAACGCACTGGCATCTACGGTTAATTTGTTATCCATGTATTATAAAACTACAGGAAGTGCTTAAAATGCTTGGTGGAGTGGTTCTTAACCAGTGTGTTGTTTTACTTGAGAGGTCATATCATTTTTTTGAGGAGTAATAAAAAACCTGGCAAATCTGCGGTATCTGCAGAAGTTTGTTCATGTCGCATACATTTCAACTTGATTCTATTTGAATAAGGATTGACGATGCGTTATACACGAAACTAGTTTCCGTAACACAATAAATTGCAATTGATTCGCTTGGTGTAGGTCACTGCTGTGACTTAACTACTATTACATTCCAGCTTGGTCAGAACTTCATATTTTTTCTTAATTGCGGAATCTGACGTAACAATTGCGGAATCTGACGTAACAAATATCCGTTCTTTCCATAATTTCTCAAAACCGAGGCCCTGGCCTTAAAATGAGTCAGTGAGTTCGTAGAAAGCCACTGAACATTAATTAACGTCGTAACAGCTTTCGGAAGTGACGCCAGTCATTACGTTTGGGACTGACTATGGTAATAAAGCAACTTGAGTCCGGTAGTAACCAGGGCTGATTGATATAAATAAAAAATCAGTGATTTAAATCAAATCACGATTTAAATCAAGCAATAAAAATCATAATTTAAATCAAACATTAAAAATATAAAAAATCATTTCGTTTTAGAGCTTTGTGTGATGTCTATGACATATTTAATTACCATTCTAATAGGTTTTCACATAGCCTACACTGCAGGAGTTCCCAACCTTTCTCTGAACATGTACCCCTTTAGCATTTCGATAGATGAGCATGTACCTCTAAAATTTCCTATGACAGAAAGCCTGAGTAAAATAGTAAATTCTATTGAATTTTTAATAGAACTTTTAAAATCTTGAAACTAAAGGTATACTCCATTTTCATGTCTCAAATTTAATTTGTTGCAAATGTACACTTAATGTACCCCCTGAGGTAGGCAAATGTACCCCTGGGGGTACATGTACCCCAGGTTGGGAACCTCTGCTATACAGTATTAGTGTAGAAGGCCAAAACTTCTTATGATGACACAAGTTGAAACCATTTGAAGTTTTATCAATCATAGCTTCTGTGAGGTCACAGATTCTATGTCATTTAACTGCAAAAATGGCATATGGACTGAAATCACTAACCCTTGCAGATTCAGAAGTCATAACTTCTAGAATACCAAAAGTTTGAGAGTTTAGATTGGCATAAAATGAAAACTGCGTTTAAATTCCATCAAACATGAAGCCTGTTGACTGTAAACATAGTTATAGAACACATTTTTGATTCATGAAACAGATATATTATTATTGTCGATCTTCAACTTTTTATGCATGTGTGCCACGAGTGTCAATGAAATTACTAAACTGGCAGTTTCAATATTGGCATTTCAATAAATATTTTATTTTCTTCACCGGTACTGGTGTTGTTATAAACTTATTTGCATCAAGGGAGTTTGCATAGGCGCAAAAAAGTTTGAATTAAAGTTCAACTATTTCTAGTCAGGGTGGATTGATTTAAATCATTTCATTTAAATCAGTGATAAAATCAACAAAAACAAGCAAAAAATCATGTGAAGTTTTGAAGCCTTGTGTGATTTGTATGACACATTTATTTGGTATTTTAATCGGTTTCACTTATTATTAAAGAAGGCAGAGACTTCTTACGACAACACAAGATATAAAAGCAATTAAAGTTTTATCAATCATAGCAACTGTTGCTGTACTAGAAAAACACACACAAAAAATTTACATTCAAACAAATTCTTTAAAATTAAAAATTACTGCTTGTTTGGTGGCCACCCTCTGCACAGTAAATCAAAAAAATCTGATGCAAATAAAAGAAATCCGATATTTTTGATTTTTTAAAAATCATGATTTTTATCAATCTTGGTAGCAACTTTGCTGATAGGTATCGCCCGAAAACGTTAAGAACAACTTCCTAAAGGGTTATCGGTCTCATAATCGAAAAAGACTGCTAAAGATGTTTGGAAAGCAAAGCATTTGCCAGAAAGCATTTCTTGATTTGGATCCAACCAATCAAGCAACCTTCTCTTGTTAAGTCACAATGTGTCATTTGCTGAAGTTTTAAGTAAGGAAATATGCAAATCATTGCACTCATCAATAATGCAGTGCTTGCCGCGTCACATCGTACTCCTATCCACCCCTCGCAAATCAGCATGAACATCAACTTTCGCAGGAGTTCAAGTACAAACAACTGATTGTTGTTTCTACGATTTTATTGAGCTTTTAGCAGCGTTGCTAAGTTTCATTTTTGTCAAGTCAACCATGTAGAGGTCGGTGGTTCGAACCTTCCATGAGGAAGGTTCAACAGTTGTTGAACCATGAAACTGCTTGCAAAAAAGGTCATCCACAAATAACTGTGTTAAAAAGAGATGATTTCACAAATGGTAGCTTGACGCTTGATTTGGATCCATTCTGTTTAAGAGCCAAGGATTTCGAAGGCGGCGTATAGATTCAACACCACGGTGGTTAATTTTTTCTATGTTTCGACGAATACACGCCTGGCGTTATTCCGCTTTTCTACCCTGGCAGCAGCAGTTGAATGTGTGGAAAAGTGTAACGCGAAAAATTTAACGTTTATTTACTCGCATTTGTTGATATTCTTTAAATGAAACGAACATTACTCCTCGACGTGTGCCTAGTATTGTATTTACATAACGAGAAATTTGTTACTGCAGAGAGTGAGAAGTAGGGAACGTGATCTTTGCGAAGCTGCAGCCCGGTCGGTGACTGGTGATGTTTCTCCAACGGACGAGATCGCTCAAATCTACGATAATTCTTCGAACGAAAGCAAAGAAAACAGTTTTGCTTTGTAACGAAGCGAGTAGCGTAGCTTTTATTTTGTTTTGGCGTCTCATTGTTGGAAAGCGGATTTCGAAAAACTGTGGAACCGGACAACTTTGTACTTCACTGTTGTGCGTGCTCCGTGAAATGAGAGCGCACTCAAAACTATTTTTTCTCGTACTCCACACTTGAGTGTTAATCATGCTTAGGTTTTCCTTTTCTTTTGTTTCAAAACAACCTTTAATATGCGCGATATGTCGAATACTGTGAATTTACACGTTTCCTAATTGCTTTAGGGCTGGCGATAACGTCGTGAATCGTGTTATGAGTATATTTTTTAAAATTTTGCGTATTTCTCGATTATCACGACACAACCCGGTGCTGGAAGCTGGACCTAGTGTCCTGTTTCCATCGGTGCCAGATGCAGTAATTGGCTTCGTCTGTGTATACGTGTCTGTTTTATTGCACCAGTTGCTAGATGAAGATGGCACGCGCCCTGGCAAATGCGACCTCATTTTATTGTGTTTCTAATCAAGGAAAGTTCTGTCAAGATCGGACTCAGCGGCAGCAATGTCCCGCAAACGTTCCACTGCTCATTCGTTGTTGCAGAAACGATAATTATTCAGGAGAAATGTTAAGTTGAAACCAAACACGCATAAATTGCAGGACACAACGTAAACAAGAAGTCCATGGCGTTGTGGGGGGAGGGATATCTCGAACTCCGGAGTTCCCCACAATGTCTGCGCCAACGATTAGAGTCAACACGTTCCTGTGCCGCAGGAATCTGCACCCGCTGTTGAACAGTAGTATTCTAATGGCGAAAAACTTACAACTCGTATTGTAGAATTGAGCTTGGCGATCTCATCTCATTAAAAAGATTGGTTTGGGACGAGCTTGGTCGGGGCTCTTCAGTGTGTGGCGGTGAATTGCTACAAATCGCATTGAACTAAAGCGCGATCCTGTGTTAAATTGTTGAAGCTGCTACGATCGACACTCTAGTCTCTAGATTATTCCCATAATGGCAGTGCATCCACGCAGAAGGCAGGCCCATAACCACGAGGGAATTCGGGGGTAGTTCCACCCTATTTTTGTGCCCAGAAAATTTTGATTCAAACATACAACAAAAATCTTGCCACCCTAAAATGTATTTTGCCCCCCAAACCTTCAAGCCTGGCTGTGGGCCTGGTAGTAGGTCCGTATCGCGGTCGCATTCAGGGACAGTGATCCCCGGTGTCAAGCGAAATTTCTGACTTGCGAAATCGCTGACTTCACACCCTGGGGTGTACCGAGGTTAGATGGCGCCCGGGGCAAGAAGCAAGTTTGGCGCCCCCATGTTCGAACCTGAGTTCTTTCGGAAGCAAATTTACTGTATTGAAGAAAGTACTTGTAATAGTGTTGGGACTTTTCGGCGCCTCCCGCAGTAATTCGGCGCCCCAGCAGTGATTCAGCGCCCCCATAGTGAATTGGCGCCCGTGAAATTGTGCCCCCCTCGTTACGCCCATGTTCACACCATCTGCGCAGAATGCAGGGGCTTGAAGAAGGGGGGCACAACACCCGGGCGCCGAAAAGTCGCAAATACTTTCTTCAATACAGTGCATTTGCTTCCGAAAGACCTTAGGTTCGAACACTGGAGTGCCAAACTTGCTTCTCACACTCTAGCCCTAACCCTCTCGGCGGAGTGATATTTCAGGTCATGCATTTCGCAAGGGGTGACTGTTCACTGAGATATCAATTATGCTAAGAACTGATGATTACGGTTTGAAAAAAGAAAACTAATTGATGTCTAAGACTAAGTATAATATTTTAAGTGGTTAGTTATTCCCAAACTGTCGCTTATTGTGGACTATCTGACGTCTAACCAAAAGTTTTTATTTTCGCAACACATCAAAAACTTGATCGCCAAACTTCATTTCTTTGCTGTGAGAAGCGAAACAACTGACATGCAAGAATAGGTCAGAAATTTCGCTTGACATCCGCATGTTCTTGCGTAAGAAAGATTATTTCTATAGCCTAAACAGCCTGCATCTGTTTCATTTTTGAGCAAACATAAATTTACTTAGATGCCGGTTTTCAACTAAAATGGGGAGGATGCAGGGGTGTAGTGCTAAAAAAGAGGTGTGGGAACGGCGTTCCCAAACCAAATAAAAAGGAAGACCACACCAAAGAGTTCGAATAAAGTGAGCATTCGCCTACAAGAATTTCCACACTGGATCTTCCTGTTCCACTGTAGATTTTTGACTAGCAGAGCGAATCTGCTTTTTTCTAGCACAGGGGTCGGCAACCTTTCCTTACCCGCTGGCCAAAAACAAACTCTGCAAGGTCTGGCGGGCCGTCCTAATTTACCATCAACAATTCGGTTCCCCTTTGCTGTTTATGATGTCGTTAAAACTTGAGAATTTATGGAAGTTTAATCAGATTAACTCCAGATTTTCACTGTTCATAACGAAATCCCAAAATGCGACACACAGTACATTTATAGCACAGTACGATTTATAATAAGTAGTTCCTCGTAAGTATTCAATGCACGAAGTTGAAAGGAGGGCAAATTCATAAACTATAATGCCGCTAAGCGGGTCATACAGTTACTACAAATTGCTAAAAGGGCTACGGGTCGTAGGTTGCCGACCCCTGCTCTAGCACATCTGTGAGATCGCAGCCAGAGATAGGGCGATTACATCACCAAATGTAATCGATTACGATTACATTGAAAGTAATCACGATTGCAATCGTGATTACCTTTGTCTTGAAACATCCTCAGAAAGAAAACCAATGCATTTGCATGGTTTGATGTAAGCGTATGTTCTGACAACATACGATGTGAATTAATGCAATAAACGAAATTACCAATCTGTATAAGGATTAAAGCACCGGAAAAAAGAAAAATCACGTTAATACCTTACTGAGAAGTTTGTGCAATCAACAAACCAGCGACGCAATTAGAGGTTTGATCTATGGGCGAAAACTTCGCTGAAAGAGGCCCAGTGGCCACTGAAGGGGACATACTAGTCAACACTCAGAAAAAAAACTTGAGAAATCATGGTGGATACAGATGTGGATGGCTATACGTAAAGCCTAAAATGTCTACGGAAAATACTCAGAAAAATGCAAAACAACGACTATGTACTGAAAACCAAAATAATATTAAAATGGAAACATAGGCTAAGTGGGGGCCCAGTTTTTACGTTACGTTTAGCTTGCAAGGGGTAATTCGTCCTTTTGCCCCCCGTCAGTTATGCCACTGTAACAAATACGTTAAATATTGATTAAAACAATAACCAACGTTTAAAAGGTTTGTTACAGTTCATAGCATCAACGCTTCGAATCTTTTATCAGTCAAACGACATCTCTATCAGGCTTGAACATTCGTCCAGCAACGTTGAAAACACCTTTGTTGTAATTTCAAAATTGCTGACTATTTTTTTCAAGCTGCGAGTAACGATATTTTCAGCTGTGTCGCAAGCGCAGCATAGCGGTTTGTTGCTTTTCATTTGAAATGAAATGAACAGTGATGCCAATGTAGCTGCGCATCTGTTTATTAGACCAAAAGGCAATGGTCAACAAAACCTCACTGGTGTTGTCGAGTTTTTTTTTACCAGCCCCCGTGGATGATCTCTATTCACATGCTAGTTATCAGCGTTGTGGAAAGGTGCTTTCGACTTGGGTTAAATTACCTTATTCCTCTGAAAAAAAGTTAATTTACATAAATTACTGTACTAAATATATACATAGCCTACTCCAGCATCTGCATTCATATGTTCACTCTGAATATATATAAATAAAACATCGTGATGTAGGCCCACCGATACCTCTTCTGCTGCCGAAGTGCCAACCCATTTTATAGAAAAGCTCATATTTTTGTTGCGAGGTCTCTACTAGCCTCACTACGTTATTTCGGGTGGCCAACAGGAAGACTAGCTGTACCAAAGCGAGAATTCGCTACAAACGCTGTGCTTGCCACTTGACTATCTGAATTTAACGCACACATACGGCTGTTACAGGCAAGTTTTTGCCTGAAACAAGTACTGCTGTACAGAGGCCAAGCCTGAAACAAGTACTGCTGTACAGAGGCCAAGCCTGAAACAAGTACTGCTGTACAGAGGCCAAGCCTGAAACAAGTATTGCTGTACAGAGGCCAAGCCTGAAACAAGTACTGCTGTACAGAGGCCAAGCCTGAAACAAGTACTGCTGTACAGAGGCCAAGCCTGAAACAAGTACTGCTGTACAGAGGCCAAGCCTGAAACAAGTACTGCTGTACAGAGGTCAAGCCTGAAACAAGTATTGCTGTATAGAAGCCAAGCCTGGAAACATGCCCCAACCTCGAATCCAGTCAAACAAGATTCAAAACGATCTCGAACCAATCAGAACGCTCCATTCGATCATCCAATCATAAAGTCAGTCACGAAAAACGTGACTCAAAGACGTAATCGCCTCGATAAAGCCGTTAATGATGCTAGGCGGCCGGAAGCGGTTAAGCCTCATTCGAATATCCGAATTAACCAATGATAAAGCAATGACTTAATGAGATGTAATTAGTAACCAATTAGGACACTCAAACGAAAAGGGGGCGTCCCGGAATTCGGGTATAAAAAGCCTCGAATTCATACCTGAAAATCAGTTGAAATTAAATTCACTCGAAAGCAGTTTCTCTACTTCTGTCTCTCAAACCTTTAAGGTTTGGCTTCAGAAGTAAAACAACTACTTCTTCCCTAAGTCCTATGGTAACTGGGTTAAGGTCGAATTGGTAGGAATTGTATTCGTTCCTTCCGCATGCTGATTTGAAAAGAAGTAAACTCTTACCTTCTGCCTAAGGCCCCTGGCAACTTGGTTAAGAACAGTTTAGTCGGAAGTGTACTCGTTCCTTCCATATGCTAAAGTGTTCAAGAAGGTTGACTAAAGTGATCTGCTAATGTGACCAGACACTATGTCAGTATAGAGTTCCCTAACTGGTTAGTCCTAGCAGGTTTCCGCCAGGCTAAAAATGGTTTGCCCTGGATAATCTCTGCCAAAATGGACGACAAAGAATTGGCTTGTCCGGGTTAATCTCTGCCAGTTTATATGACTACTTACACTCTGTTAAGAGTTATATGTTGTCAGACTAAAATCCGATATAAAAAATGATATTGTAAGCTCTGACATTGTAAGTTAAAATAGTAGTCAGTTAGATTTGCATTCCATCGTGTGATCAATACTAAGTGAACCACTGAAAACGTTCAATCATGAAAGAAACTGCTGTCCACTTTGACTAATGGTAAACTTCCGTTGAGGAGTTTCTAGCAACACTCGGAATGATCAGAATTTGATACCAAGGGTTGAAGCGTGATGATCGACAGAATCATAGGCAAGTTATTGTGTGTTAGGACACAGTTAAAGTACAGATTAGAATCAATTCATTTGCTAATAATATTAAATTTATTGAGAGAAGTTTGCATGAAGGTCTTTGTTCGAGAAGTGTACAAAATTAAAAGTATCATTTTTGGTGAGTACTATTGATTGTCTGTTCATTATTGTACTTCTTTTGGTGAGTAAATAAAACTTATAAGATAAATATTGCTTATGAATGCTGTTTGTAGTGTATATTAAAGAAAGTATCAGAGACAACGAGGTCTTAGCAGACTAGATTCTGTGATAAAGGGCCTGGGTACAGTAAAGAAGCGAACCCACTCTAAGATTACTACTGTATCCGAAGGGGTTACTTATCCTCTCATTGTAGAGCAAAGAACCTTAACACGGCAAATGGCCTCCCGTGAAGCATAACCATAACAAATGATGATAAAAGGACCCAGCCACCAAAGCTAAGGTTCATCGCACAGTGATGTGCTATGAATATTTCCAAGTTTAATCGCGAAATTAATCATCTGTTACGATTTAATTTGCAATATATTTGATTACGATTACATGTCATTTTTAGTCATTTCAATGGATTACGATTACGATTACTCAGAAAACTGCAATTGATTGTAATCGATTACGATTACCCCATGTCTGATCGCAGCCATGTTTTAACGTAGGTTAATCGTTTGTATTCCACAGTTTCAAGAAACGTTACTAGCGCAGAAAGGTGTGGGAACGCGCTCCCACTCCAAAAAAGGTGCGGGAACGCCTTTCCCACGCGTTCCCACCCCACTGCACCCCTGCGAGGATGACAGGTGCCTTCAAGCCCTCCCTGTTGCGGCGTTTCCTAAATGCTTACTAAGCCTGTCGATACGAGAACAACCACTGCTACCCGTGATGGACGTGTTCGGCGCGGGCTGCAAGGGCGTACGCAAGGGGGTGTGGAGTTAACCCACCCCCCTTGAGTTTGACATGTTACAAAAACTTTATTACCTGCACAAAGGAGATTAATACTTTTGCTTGTTAATTTGTCGACTTAATGCAAACACCACGGAATGAATTTGCATGCAAATTTCAAGGAACATTGTAAATGGGCCAAAAAGTAATAATTAGGTTTTTGTGGGAATCAGGGTTATCGTCTTCATCCAGGAACCATCTCACCACTTTTTGCAGACCTTTCGTCCACTACGCATGTTTAAGATGGTGTTTCACGATAGTTCACTTTATCCGAAACAATTGTCTTATTTTGTGTGCTATGGCTGATTAGCGCAAGCGCTGACCACATTGGCTTCATTACCATTCTCTGTCGCATGATCAGAACTGTTGCACGAACTCAAAAACAGCAGTTGTTAGCATAGAAGCATCCAGGCATTTGATAATGTCTCAGCAGGGAAAAAGGAACACTAAAAGTTTGCTAGACTTCCAGGGAGCACGCAGGGGGGGCTGAGGGGGCTAGAGCCCCCCCGTTAACGGAAATCGCCTAAACACAAATTTGTTGCTGACATTTGGTAAACACAAAACAATTCCGCACATGCATACATAGCTATATATGTATTTCGATTATAACTAGTGGTGTAGTGATCTGTTACCTTGTTACGTTACGAGTGTTACACTTCACTAGTGGTGTAGTGATCTGTTACCTTGTTACGTTACGAGTGTTACACTTCAATTGCAACAAGCAAATCGTGCTAAGACTATAGGTAACCCTCGCTGAATGTCGCTTTTCGATAAAGACGTTGCGATTCATGAGTCCTAATGGCATTGAGAGAAACCGCTTCATACATGCTATGACGTAGAAACTCTGCACGTGTTGCGCAATGCGTTACGATTGGAGTTGTTCCTCCTGTAGTTCGAATTTCGGGTACTGTGATAGTCAGAAGAGTGGGGGGAAAAATGGATAAGTTTGTAGTTGTACATTAACAACGCAAGCGGAAAAGGAGTTCGTCAAGAGAAAGAGACTTTTGCAAAAGAAATAGAAATGACACTAGCTCGTGCTCAGAGCAGTCCCGTCGCCACGGGGAGCTTTGGTGAGCTTAACCCCCAAACAAAGCTCCAA
>Ga0210059_1000542_pt1 | contig 49083 bp, 39 predicted proteins | sample Ectturendosymbi2_FD_188042 | JGI IMG/M metagenome (GOLD analysis project Ga0210059, IMG submission 188042) | Ecteinascidia turbinata endosymbiont from Florida, USA - Sample 2 (SPAdes) (version 2) | ecosystem: Host-associated > Tunicates > Ascidians > Unclassified | place: Key West, Florida...
GTGAGCATGTTCCAGACTAGACTCCGCCAACAGCAAACGATCCATGAGGGTTGATTCAATTGCTAAAAGGCGTTCGGAAAGCCTCTTTTCCATTGATTGCAGAAGATTGAACACGTCGGATAATTGCAAACCGTCGTGTCCCTCAGGCACCTGACCAGTCTTGTTCTTTCTCAAAGTAACTCCACTGCTAATGTCCATTTTGATATGAATAGCACTTTTGTAGAAGACAAAACAGTCAATAACAAAATTTGCCAATTCACAAATAAGAGTTCAACCTGACAGTCAACACAATCCTAAATTCTCTCACAGAACAAAGTCCAGTAGGGAAATGCCGCTATACAAACAGCTGATTTCAAGCGCGTCTGAGCTGATTGAAACACGTCTGACCAGCTCGACGGTCAGTGACAGAATGCGACAAGGGTTCAGAAATATCTATAGGATTATGAAAACAATGAAGAGTTACTAGTTATTGGGTGAAACTGTACAAAAGATATGTACAAAATACCACTAATATGAGAATATTAAAAATGCCGATTGCATGAAAACCAGAGCATGCAGAAAAAAACTGATGGCAGATTTGAAATCAGCAACCAAAAATTGTACAGAATCAGTTAAAAAAGCCTATGCAACAGAAAATGAAAAAAAATTTGTTCCCCTGTGTAATTTTTTCTGATTCTAGGGACCCGATTTTCAATGCTAGGGACCCAAATCGGGTCCCTGAAACACCTTTAAAAAGTCTGTATACACCAACAGTAGAAGAATCCGCTCGCAAGTTTCGCAACCTGCCTCTGCCGACAAATGAGCGACCTGCAAGCTCACCACTGCATGACACCAGAACAGTGAACCTGGATCTTGTGCAGTGTGAGTGTCATACCGGCAAATAAACTATCATTGCAATAAATAAGTCGATTAAACGGAATTGAGCTGCTGATGTCAGTTTTTCCATAAAATTTGGATTCGTTGTTCTAGTTTCCAAAGGGGGCAGATGTTCGTTCTCCCCCTGCGGCCGCCCGTGGTTCTGACGTACTGTACCACAAGTTAAAAGTTGTTTGCTTGAGTTCAGTGTAAAAGAGCACTATAAAAGTCATTCTCTTTGCATTTACATGTCCAGCAACAATGTTGACCTTAAGAATAATAACAGAAGTTATAGAAACCCCTTCTGAATTTTGTGTGCGCGAATAGCTGCAATCAGTTATTTTCAAGTCGATCTGATAAATCACGAAATTGCCTGTGGTATTGCTTTCTAAGGGCACGTGTGCCTCGTTTCTCACCCTTTCAAAAGGCAGGGGGCAGTGCCCCGTCATTCACCCCTGTTCCGGTGTCCCTGATTGTCAGTTCAGGCGAACGGCTCACAAGCCCGTATCTCTTCTGTTCCCCCAGTAATTGTACATATCACAGCCACATATTAAAAAATGAACGTTTTCTTGAATACTTCATGCGTATTCTCAATTTTTGTGTAGCTTAGCAAGTTTCAAACTGTCAACCCTGGGTGTCCGCCATCCCAGGCGCACATCTTCTGATCGACTACTATTCGACGAGACATTCGCGCAGCCTGATGTTTTTGCAGTTGTGAACTGTCCTGTCATAGAGCTGAGTGTGTTTTACTCCACTATTTTAATGCGCGGCCTTATGTTTTCGGCAGCAGCGCAGCCAATAATTTTGTTCGGGAGGGACCAGTCAATCACGACATCAGTCACTGACGTCTTTCTTACAGTTGAAAATGACAAAACTCACCAGTAAAAATCTTAGAAAGTTTGTTTCGGAAAGGGCATGGCCTCTTCGGCCTCATTCTGGCTGTGCCACTGATCTTGCAGTTGTGAACTGCGCTGAAGTAGCACTGAGTGTGTTCTCCTCCCTTGTTATAACGCGTTGCCGGATATTTTTGCAGTTATTATAATTGCTCTGTTTTAGCGTTGAGTACTATATTTTGCTCCGGTCTTCTAACTTGGAGCGCTGATAATTTACGTTCATTACAGTGACAAATTGTACATCAGTGAGTAAGGAGAGCGCGTGTAGTATAATATGCATGGTGCGTCAACACACTTCGGCAAAACGGTGGTCTGCAAACGGGAATATTACGTCATATTGTGACGTCACAAATGGCATATATCCAGTAACAATGTCCACCATACGCCACTGCTCAATATTAGAGTTTTGTAGGGGGGCATACAATCAAGCAAGACGCCCCGGGCATCACCAGACCTCTGCACGCCACTGTACCCAGATATACAACAAAAACGCCGATACACTTGAGCGTGAAGTCAGAAACACGTAGCGTTAAAACGGTTCGATGTAGAATCAGAATAGAATGACGACGAACAACAGCGTTGGGCGTTCGAATGCGCCACAGGAAACAGCCACCGACTGCGGTTATGTAGATTAGCAGGCTAACATGTCAGCTGTTCGCAAACAAGTACATCGAGTTGAATCACGATTGGAATATTACTGGGAATTACGCAGTAAAAATGCACAAAACATTAAAGCACTAGTGTATCCAATATATAAGAATGGCCCCCGTCGAGAAAGCGTGGATAGGTTCACGAGAGGTGACACGTAAAACATAAAGCAACAGAAAGAGGTTAAATGATGGCGCTGTGGGGAAGTAATGATTTTTGTTGAATTTGTTTATATTTACGTTTGCAAAAGTGGTTGCACTCAGGTCGTTAGGAAGGGGGGATATTGAACACACATAAAAGAAACACGTGAAAATGACACACAGCTGCAAACGAATTGGTCTTTATCATGCAACAGCAAAATTCTGTGACGTAGCAGAAAAAAAACAAAGCCACTGGAGAAGGCGCAGTTTAAAAACAATTCCCGCGAGAAAAAGAACGCGAAACCGCCAATACATCAAGAATGCACAAAGACGAAAAATTACGCGAAAGTAACTAGCACAACAATGAATGATGATACAAGCGAATACGATAATTATGTTTATATGATGATTATAGTAATAGGGCTATTATTGGCAAGGAAAAAAATGCAGCACGAAAAGCAAACCGATGTGAGGTTAGCAAAAGGTTTACGCTTAAATCAACGACTGCGTTTCAGCAACCTGAGGCTCAACTACAGGGATAAGAGCACTGCGCGGGACAGGGCGTAGCACTTTGAGGTTGGGCTGCAGGCAGCCTCCCCTTGGAATGCCGCTGTCAAGCGAAATTTCTGACCTGTTCTTGTTTGTCAGTTATTGTGTTTCTGAGAATAAAGAAATTAAGCTTGGTAATTACTTTTTTGATGTGTGTTGTGTAAATTAAAACTTTTTGGTTATATGTCAGATACCCCCAACAAGCTATACTACGGGAATAACTATAACCACTGGAAATTTTTGGACTTAGTCCTAGATCTCAATTTCTTTTCTTTTTCTCACCCCAACCCGAACCGTAACCCGACACACTTACACTGTTAGAAAAAACGGTAAAATCACCACTGTATGACGGTAAAACTAGGAGGCAAAGAACCGTGTACCAGGAATGACCGGCAAAAAGATAAGATTTTAGTAATTTCACATTGAAACTAGGTAGACCTTTCGTGTTTATTTTTGCCAGTATTTGTTGTAGTCAATCTGAGTAACATTAGTCTGATGTGACAGACGATTGTATGACCGGGGACTTGTAACCATGTTTTCAGTAGCCCATAGCTGCCGGGGAGTATTCGGAGGGTAGTGTCACCCATTTTTGGTGGCTCCAAATTTTCGTTGTGCCCAGACATTTTTTTATAAACATAATAAAAACTAAAAGCTTGTCCCCTAAAAATATATTTGTCCCTCCAAACCTGGCTATGGGCTTGGTTGGCAGGGGTTTAAGGGGGAAATGTCGTGTAACGATTCTCGCCACTGGCTGGAGGCCGGGTCGGAAATTCCAGATGGCTACGCCGATTCCTTACTGACTTACTAATCGCAGCGGAGCAACGGATCTGTCTACGGCCAAATACTGAACCGATCCTGAGAAATCCTACCTGTTGAGTGCAACTTTAAGTAACCCCTTTGGTTCACACAACTGCTGCCTAGCACACGCTTGTCTGTACCACACGTTACAGAAGCTACAACGATGTTTTCCAAAAGGCAGAAACACACCAGCGTTACCAGTTACGACCACAACAGTTCACACGGAAGATCTCCAAGTTTCGTAACACAACAAAGGTAATCCGCTGTACACCACGTAAAGCTCGTAGAGGTGGGCTAAGCCCAACCAACGCAGTCTAGAATCAACGTGACAATATTAGGAGTTTTTCTGGACCCAGTCCACCAGCAAATGCCAAAAAACCCAACCGAACCACGCTGTCCAAAAAGACCAAGTGACCTCGCAATCAGGATGTTTTGCAGGCCGCCTTGGCTGCCAACACTCTTCTCCCCACGGCAAAACCCGCTTTTCCGCTTCCGAAGCAAATGATCGGCTCGCCACTAATCACATGGCATCAGCGCTGAACTACAATCGCATGTGAATCTAACATCTCCGCCCCCAAAACGCTATGCAGGGGCGTTTTCAATCATTTCCAAAACATCACAATCACTTAATACAGCCGCCAAAACGAAGGTACAACTGTTTCAAGGTCCTTTGTGAGTACCATCGCAAAGAACGCAAAGCTTTAAGTACCGACACAAAGAACTCAACATCATAAACCCTCACGCTTCACACATTCAACTCCGCACGCAAGGAAACTGCTGTTATTCACGGAGTAAAACACGAATGCCGAACAACTTCTGCTTAACATTGCGAGGAACACGAAACACAAGTACTTACCCGAATCATCACGCAATAGGAACAAAACTGTGACAGTGAAGAAATGAAATATTGCAATGAATTTACAAATGAGCATTATCGAAATCGTACCCTTTCTGCAGAGAGTTTGAAAAACAAGTTGGTTAGTTTCACTTTATTAAACGAAACCAACTGACCCATCAGCGTTTTGCCGCTGTGTGGTGATCGACGGTGAATGTAAGAGATACGATGCACATAAGTTTTCCAGGACAGACGAGCGTCCATTGGTGTTTATGTTCAAAACAATGCTTTTTCAATTTTTTATATTTGGGCTGCTCAACATTTCTGTTTCTCGTGTACTATCCAATACAGCGTAAATGAAATAGTACTGTTTTAATGAGAAAGTACTGGCAGGCGCGGCAATAGGTATCTTTAAACAAAATCAGACAGTTCCGAATTTTTTAACTTTTCGATATACCAAGGAGCTTTCTTTGTTTCTGCGTAGTCGTTCTAGCATCCACTGAAACAGCTCGGATCACCGTGCTCCCAAGATGACTTTAACAAACCTGGATTGCTGATCCCACTTTTTTCTGTTCTGTAGTTGAACCCCCAATGCCTGGAGCCTCGAAATGTGACCATCTGCCGTGCGGAGTGTGAGTGATCCGCAGCTGCTGCTGGCGTTACTAAGTCCTTATGTTGCTTAACAGTTGTTTGCCTCACTTTAGTTTGATGAAAGTTATGAAGGAAGATGGTTAAATTTGTGGCGAAGTTGGAAATGATTTCCTCCATGGATGAAACAGATCAAGGTGACAGGAATGACGGATCTTTTATTGAACACTTTAGGATGTATTTTTCCACCACTATAAAAGCAACAACAATAAACAACTGGAAGCTACAACGCTTCAGCGAATTTTTGGGCATACATATGAGTAATGACATTTGTAATTTTGTGGGATGTTCTCTGCGCAAAAACGACCGAAAACACCATAGCTAAATAGCTGGACTGCTTCGTCGTCATGCGATTGTCCACTAATATACATTAGTTTTCCGAGCCGAAGTTTTAAATGCTCAAATGCGAAAATCCATGATGAAGAATTTTGCAAGTAGTGCGTTGCATCCGCATCTGATTTTATCAGTGGCAGTGCAAAGGACATCGGCTTGTTGGCAAGATCAGTGCACAAAAGTTTGAAAAAAGCTGATGAAGGCCATGTTGCTCATCAAACATATAAAATCACCACTTTTTCGCAGAGATGTTTGATGCATTTCTTCGACTTTGCACAATTAATGGTAGTGTGGATATGAAAACTCATTTCTTAAAGAAGTAACAATACATGAATCAAAACAAACTTTGACAGAGACACATAATAAAGGTTATCGAGTGTTGCCACCGTCAGGAGCCCCCTTCTCTCTGTCATGGATGGCGGTCGGGTTCACACTGATTGAAGCCTCCGTAACTGCTTTGAGATTGCGCTGAGATGCTGCTGATGAAACAAGTAACTTGTTTACTCCAAGTAATGCTTTGTAGATCAGCTGGCACGAGTAAACAACCTAATCATCTTGTTTGCCATGCAAATTGAAAAGTAAATTGTAAAAGATGTGGAAAAACAGAATTACATCTATTAGCAGATGAGTCACCTGATAAAGGTCACGTTAAGCGGCTCAGCGTATCTCTCTGTTTTGTAGAGAACGAGATTCCGGAAATATTTCTGTGTGTAACTAATTATTTTCACCACTAGGGAAGCGCTAGAGGAGTGCATATTAACAACTTTGTCGTAATAGGTGTCTAAAAGTTTCAACGATATTCCGGGTATATTCAACAAATATGAAGCCAAGAAGATGATATTCCATCACGAATAATGATACGTAACTTTTATTTTGTACCATCGAAGTGCAAGTATACAAAAAGTTGTAGTGGTGTAGATTCTGCAAATAATAATAGGAAAACACGCGTCTTTTATACAGACCATTTTAGCTTGTGAGACCATGTATACAAGAGTTGATATAACGGTAACTGGTACAGTTGGTTGAGCACGCGATAGCAGAACTGGTAGGTTGGGTTCGATCCCCGATGGAGTCACATCAAAGCAGGGGTGGATCAAGCCAGTAAGGTTAGTGGGGGAGGCGATATCAGTAATATTTGGTAGTCAAGTCTCATAACGGGCGCACTACTGTAAAAGAGATGAAGTATGCTTCACAACCCAACTGTGACAAAGCTACGTACGACAAGATGGCCTCATATCGTGAATGCTATTTTCGGAATTGTAAAGCATGGTGAATAAAATTACTTACGTAGGTTTTTGGAGGGGGGGCAATCGCCCCAATCTCCCTCTGGATCCGCCCCTGGTTACTGTGCACAGCGTAATATGGACGTTGACCAGAAAGAGATAGCAACATTTATTTACTGTACATTGTTGCGTGTTTATTTTCGTTATGTCAACTCAACGCAATTATTTTCAGACATCTATATCTACAATTCATCATTAAAATTACCTCATCCAAAGCCTTTTCGCCTTTTGACTGATTGTAGGGTGAAGAAAAAAATTTACCGGATTGGTTAATTTCAGATTTGAAATTTGTAAACGAGAGGATAAACTTGTTGAGATCCACTGCTCTACGTCGTCATGGAAATTTCAGCCATTTTCACACTGATCGACACGATCATAATGACAGGCTTTACAGAACTGCTTTAAGACTACCCCTGAGATGCTTTTGATGAAACTACAAGTAACTCGTTTAAGAATGCTCCACATAATGCTTCGTAGATCAGCTGGTGTACGAAAACAAGATAATTAGCTTGTATGCCATTCAAGTTAAAAATTGAATTGTAAAATATACGGCTAGCATGAAGTACTTCTCTGTTAGCTGATGAGAAAGCTGGCAATGGTAACTTTGAGAAGCTCAGCTTATCTTTCTCTGTCGCAAAAAGCAACAAGATTCATAAAAAAATTCAATACTTAACGAAATAGTCCCAGCAATGGATCTTGGTGGAGCGGCACCAGCAGATTGCATATTAACAAATATGTCGCAATTTCGAATCAAACGGCTCCGAGGGTAGTGATATGAAGGAGCCACCAACATGAGCGGTGCATACTGAGGTGTGCAGGCAAGAGTGCACATACTTTATTAAAAGTCTCTGGCGAATCGCACTTACCGCACCTCTGATTCGAAATGCGTTAGATAACGTTGTTCTTTACATCGCGTTTTGCGCAGTCATTCTGCGAATGCAAACACTTCCACCTATCCCCGAAACTAAACTTACACCTTTGCTCCTACTTCTCTGTGTAAAAAAACTCTTGTAACCATGTTTTGCTTCTATGGATTCAATATGTTCAGTCTCCACCCTTGAAAATTATGCTTGCATCCTTCAACAAACTCAAACCTTGACCTTTGCAACCCACCATTGCCATTTATTGAAAGTCATATAAAAGAGAGGCACAAAGCCAAAGTGACTGCAAAACAAAAATCCGTTTGGTACACTGCCTTCACAAGGCGCACAAAGTTTGCAATGAAACGCTAAAAAAAACAAAGTAGCATGAGGTATGATACACAGTAGGGATTAAAAGCGATACTGGAAGGAAGACATGGGATCGGCAACGTCAGGAGAACCAGATGAGCAGTTGGAGGTGGACTGGCTAACTTGATAACGTGTCACCAGTGGTTTTTCTTGGTGATGATGGGTAACGTTTTGTGCCAAACATTTCGGGCGACTTCCTTCAACAAACACTCTTGAATCGTTGTCGTTTTGACTTAATGAAATAGAGTCTGCAGCGTTGTCGACTGCGAACGTATTCCATATTAAACCTTCATTGCCGTGACGAAATGTGCTACTGTTGTAAGCGAATTCAGAAAACATTTCAGCTGGACTTGAATAATGTGGAGGATCATCTTTACTGTTACAAGCCGGCAGATGAGACGTATTCGATGTAGATATTCCAACATTCAACGGTTCTGATAATGAAGCTTCTGTCTGGTGAGTGGGTGATGGTTTTGCTTCACAAGACTGTTTCTTCAAACGTTTGCTCGATGACTCGTTTGACGCAATCTGACTGGAACCTTGTGATGATGACGATGATAGCATTGGAGCATCTTTCTCAGGAACTTTTCTTTTTCGAGACGCTTTACCACCATCAGTGCGGAACCCTCGAGCGTATGGATTGTTGTCGATCTTCAATTGCGACACCTAAAATTTAAAAAAATGGTTAAACATTTAAAAAAAACTTTTGAATTTTGCTATATTCATTAACTGCAACAGAAAATGTTGCATATTTAATGAAATAAGTAAAGATTGAGCATGTGCTAATAAGCAAACAATACAATGTTTCACAATCAAACGGTTCCCAGTGAGGATAACTAATGTCTATTACCTTGATATTCCCATATGGTCACTTGAAATACGGCATTATATAACGAATCACCATCGCAATTTTTTCTTCTGCTTGCCTTGTCAGATTATTCCATAACTTTCTGCACTCAAAAACTCGCAGGACAAGAGTATTATTTCGTGAAGAAAGGCACAAAAAGATCATGACATTTTACGACACAAACAGCAAACATTGCCTCAACACAGTTTCTAACGAAGAATATTGCCAAAGCACACCTGATTTTCCGGTTGCGACGATATTGCTACGGAGCATGGAATACTTTGCCCGCTGTTAAATTTAGCCACGAACTGGCCATGGAAACTATAGGAGCAGCTTAACTCATCTTTTAACTCGCCACTGGTTTGCATGTTTCGCAATTTGAAACAGAAAATAAAATAAAAGATGAACACAGAAAGAAGCTAGATCCTTGAAAATCAGGAAACTTTGCGAAAGGCAAACTTACACAATCTCAACAACACACAAAACAGCTAGTGCAGTTATTCTACTATCAGGGTTTTTTAAGGAAAATGTTAGGTACCCAATATGGACCTGTAGGGACCCGAATTCTCGGGACCTGATTTTATCTGATTCTAGGGACCCGAATCTGGTCCCTAAAACACCTTGAAAAGCCCTGTTACTATAATAAAATCATACCAGCTCGTTATGGTAAGCTGTCACGGCGATGAATGATGTTTCATCAAAAGTGAATGTCAACAAAGGTTCAAGTTGCAAACCACTTTGTCCATCGATATGACTGATATGAAGCCGTGGTTGATAATGATGTTGAGAACGAACAAAAACCTATGAAATAAAATCCAGACTTATAATTTCAAATCTCCAAACATAATGATGAACTGAGACTCAGAATGGAAACATAACTTTGACAGTTTAGACGTTTCCACTTGTTACCAAAAAGCTTACTACTGGAACTAAATTCCACCATTTCAATTCAAGGCCTATGAGAGATCCACTCCGTTTCAAGCAGTTACAAAAAACGAGTTATTTTACTACTGAGTGACTGTGAATAAATAAAACATAATAATGGAAACATTCAACAACACTTTTCATTTCAAACAAGCACTATCGAAAACTTACCTTTTCTGCAGAGAGATTGGAAAACGAGTTGGTCAGCTTCATTTTATAGAAAGAAACTAACTGGCCCCCCATCAACATTTTGCCGCTGCATGGCGATAGAGGGTGAAGATAAAAGTTGCGATGTACGTGAGGTTCCCCAGGACCAACAGCCTTCCATTGGTTTTTCTGAAAAGTTGAGAAAAACCCAATCGTTTTCAAGTGTCTCGTCGATTAGGACGTTCAATACCATTGTTTGTCGTTCACTAAACCGAGCAATCTATTAAAACTGCAAAACACAGTGAATACATAGCTATTAGTAGTATATAGAACACATAAACAACGCCTAGTGGATAAGAGCTGCAACCGAATGCATGAAATGATGGGTTTTCGCAGGTAGAAGCAAACTATTCCAATGCAAGCCAATACGGTCAACATTCCAACATTAATATAACACTCTGCTCAATGTAAAGCTTACAGCAATGACATACATGTGCGGCAAGGACATCTTTATATAGGCATAGCAATGCATCGGCCAAACTGCACTTTGCAAGGAGACTACATTTGAAACTCACCTTTCGTTTGTAGTGTTGCCCGTCTGTGTTCGCAATATCCATCCACACGTTGTAAATTGCATCAGGTTTTAAATCAAAAATCTTGAATCGGAAAACTGGAAAAATTCGCCTGAAAAAACAAAAGAACATTAAAATCGCACAAAATGGACATTCTCTTAAAATCAATCAAACTGATTCTCTAACAAAAGATCGATCGAATTCAAAAACATTTTGTTGCTTCAGTACTGTGATCAAATTGCAGAACACGTATAAATATTTGTTTATTTATCGTTTCGGAAAAATTTCAAAAGTCCCAGATTCAAGCACGCCAAGCAATGGTAATTTCGTCGCATAAAATATGTGGCATAAAACAGGGGCGAAACCAGCTCTTTTTTGCGGGGGGGGGGATTTTAATAAAATTTCATTCGATTACGTCATCGTGCTTATTAAAACGTGATAGAACTTTTTCACAAACGGTAGCAGATAAATTTCCCTTCGCAACATTTCCGAAAATCAGAAACTTTTCAGCTTCAATCAAGATGCAGACCAAACGATCAGGACAGAGTAAAAATTAATAACCTTATACAAACGCCTGGTTCCGCAATCAACTAATGCAGTCATGGTTTCAGTGCGGCAGATGTACAGGTTGCTAGTAAGCCTGCCTAACTTTTCGTCTTGTTTTAACAAATTCATCAAATCAATGATCTAGATTTTGCAAACTTCAGTAACGAGTATGTTTGTGAGAATTTCAGCAGACGATATTGCGAGTGGTGAAGTTGTCAGACAAAAGAGACTGATATGAATGTTAGGATATATTTAATCACTGGCATGGGCGTCCGCAGAAAGTCTTCTAGGGTGAGCAGCGTCGACATTTTGCTGCTTATCCTTTTCAGGTTGCTGACGATGCAGTGCAAATGAACGTTCGCAAAACGCTTTACCCTTTCTAAACAATAAAGAAAATGACCTATTTTACGACAATGCCTCTGAGAAAAAATTTTAACGGGGGTACAAAGACCGATACCGGGTCCCCCTAGCTTACTGATCTTCGTCTATACTTGTATAGCTTGTTTGTATTGCAATCAGAATATAGATGGAACAGCTACTGTGCTAAGATTTTTAAATGCAGCCACCAGAGCTGCAGTTGGAGAAAGCGAATATCAATTTTGGGCCTGATCACAAAAAAATTAACGTGCACACTCCCTCTCGTAGGCCCCGTGTCACGGAACAGTCACAGAAATTGCGTTTCGTTGGCGTAGCAATGCCTCTTTTCATGCTTCATTTCACACAGTATAAAAGTGCGGAGCTTACCACTCTCAGCAGTCACTATCTCGCTGCATTACCTACCAACGATGTCTGCGCCAGTCCCATCGCCACGGAGGGCTTTGGTGGGCTTAGCCACCCAAACAAAGCGCCAAGCCCCCCTAAACTGAAACAAGAAACATTATGAATCAGTGGAGCTTTTATCATTTTTTCAATGTCAATCCCCTGCACAAACGTAAAGCCCCCCTATTGAAGACTTTCTGGCGACGGTTCTTGTCTGTGTTCAAAAGTAACATGCGGCAAAATGCGTACTACCGTAACTTGAAGTGAGCATTTGCAGATTCATTGCCATGTTGTTGTTATGCAAATAAGACCAGCAGTAGAACAATCTGTTCACTGTTTCGCAACCTGCCTCTGCAGTGAGCGGACATGAGTGAACTGCGAGCTCATCACTGCATGACACCAGAACAGTGAACCTGGCTCTTGTGCAGTGTGAAAGTCATACCGGCAAATAATCTGTCATTGCAAGATTTAAATCAACGGTGTACAACCTGCGGCCTTCGATAATGAAATTTGCGGCCGTCCACATGTACTTTAAAATATAAGATTTGGCGGCCATGCTGGTGTATATTGAAGCAAAACCAACGCAAGGCAAGAAAATCAGTCGACACGATGCGTGACAATCTGGTTTACAAAGTTTTCTTTTAATAACTTCGTTAAAACGTTTGACATTTCATTATACTTTTAAGCACAAGTAAATGACATATACCGGATAAAACCTGTTCTTTAATTAAACGTATCTCATAAATATAACTCGAACTCATTGACGGCCGTACTTCATATAAATAAAAGTAATGCGGCAGGCAATAGCAAAAGGTTGTACACCTCTGATTTAAATCAATTAATCAAAATTGAACTCCTGACTTCAAGTTTTCTATAAATTTTTATTTCTTAGAATTAATTTCCAAGGGGTGCAAATGTCTGTTTCCCCTTGCGGACGCCCATGTTACGACAACAGTCGCAAACAATGGCTTCATGGCATCAGTGGTTCTTTTTACGCATATTTATTTCCACACCATACAAAACTACGTGGTTTGCCCCTATCACCGTCACTGCCTCACTGCATCAGGCTGCCTGCCACAGATGTCTACGTTCAGCACAACGTCATATGCGGTAAAGCGCCTATTACGGTAACTTCAAGTGAACCTTAGAAGATTTGTGAACTTGGTATGGTTACACAATGAAGACCATAGTAGAACAATCAAATGACGTAACTGGGGGAGGAGTGGCAAGCCTTAGCAAGCTAAATGTAAAAACTGGGTCCCATTTAGTTTAAATTTTGATATTTAGTATTTTTAGGTTGTTGCCTTTTTGCGTTTTTCAAGGTGTTTTCGTTTTTTTTAATCTAGTATGGACATCCACGACATACCGAGATACGCTATCATTTCTTAACTTCTTTTCTGCCTTTTGGCTAGTGCCCCCCCTACGGTGACCAGTGGGCACTCTTCAGTTTAATCTTTGCCCCCCTTGACTAAAACCTCTAGCTACGCCACTGAGAACAACCCATTGCCAAGCTTCGCAACCTGCCTCTGCAGACAATAGAGCGGATTTAGTAAACTGCAAGCTCATCACTGCATAATACCAGCAGTGGCGTGATCAGCCCAAAATTTTTGGGGGTCCAAAAATTTTGGTGGAGGCAAAAATTTTGATTTTAGGCTAACAACAGTATTTTGTTTGGGATAACACCTCTAAAAGCACAAAATGACGAGATATTCTAAGAACGTGGGAGTTCAGACCCCGTGGATCATTTCTCGGCTACACCTATGTACACCAGAACAATGAACGTGGCTCTTGTGCAGTGTTAGTGTCATAATGGCAAATAAACTGTCATTGCAAAAAACTAAGTCAAATAACAATCGGAATAAGCTGCTCAAAGCAGGTTTTTTAGAAATTGTGGGCTCTGAGTCCCAGTTTCCAGGGGATATGCCTGCTTTGCCCCTCTGCGGACGCCCATGATGACTGATGCTATTGTTTCAATCGTAGATACGCGACTTCGTCTGCCAATTGAAACACTTGAAAGGAATGCAGGTAGGAACGCAACTTTAACTTTATTACGAATGGTTGGATCAGGCTTGCCACCAGATGTGCGTGGACCTCGCCACTTTTTGCCAGGACCACCTAATAACTTTGAGGCCCTTGTGAAATTCGAGTTTCCCTTGCAACGTTAGAGCTTGGCTGTAAAACCCCAGCAACGGTTAGCACTGTACATACAATGCAAAAACTCTTAGTAGCCTAGAGTAGCCCCAGACAAACATGAGGCTAACACAATGTGAACATAGTATGCTGTTTTAGTCACCAGACATATAGTGTCCTGGTCCTGGCTACAAACTTTGTTCTACTGGTGTTATAACAATATAGTATTTATTGGTGACGTGATGAGTCTGCAAGCTCTCTTCCCCAGAAGATAGGTAAGAAACAATATGAAAGCGTACACACACACTGCATTTATGAAAATCTTCATAATCAGAATATAAAATTTTAATGATTAGAATATGAAATTTCATCTTTGTTCTTTGAAGCTTTCTGCAAATGTCATAAGTATTATGCAATGTTTTGAAATTATCGGAGGGGGTAAATGCCCCAAACGTCCCCATTGGTTGCGTGCCTGGCAAAAGTTAGGATGTACAAGACATCCAGGTAGAAAACTGGATGAATTCTTGAGCTTTCACTTTAGTTGTGATTGGAATAGTTGATCAAACAAAGAACTTTGTGTGGCGTTTCTATTAACGGTTTCATGCCGAACACAAAACAATCGAAAACATAGATTTGTGGAAAAATAACACATGTTAGAATATTAACTCTATCTTTAACTTTTCAAATTCCAGCCAACAATACTACAATACGTTGAAGACGCAGAAGAATACGTAACAAGCAGCAAACTCGTACAAGAGCATTCACAAATATCACAGCAACTAACCTTCCCTGTTTGTTGACAATCATTTCATTTGTTAGATGATGAAACTTTCTCCACAGCTCACTATCTTGCAACTCAACTTTCACCATATCTGAACTCGGTGTGCACTGGATACCTCTTGTTTGACTGAACTTGGAACGTTCTTGCTGTATTTGCAAATTGTTGCTTGTTTCAAAATACACGGGATCAACTTGCGAATGAAACGGCACATATGATGAAGACGCTGACATTTTCAAGAATAAAACTCGTTTTTATCAACACGTCAAAAGGTTCTATCCGCACCAAGCAGCAAACCAGAATGAACAGAAACTGAAGACATTTGAAATATATACAGGACTTCAGTGTGCTTTGAATCAATACTTGCTCTCAAGAGCCACTAACTTCAGAGAAGGTGAAGATGTTGAAGTCAAAGGAACGCATGCCACCCGTCGCGTGGGTTCCCTCCTTAGGTGTGAACACCTTGCACCGCAGTCTGCATTGAACTTACCCCATGCTGGGTTTGAGCCACCTGCATGCATCTGTCTAACAAATATTTTTTTCATGTCTGTGAATCGCATTCAATGTTGAAACCTTACAAATTTCAAAGGCTCTATTCTCAAACTAAAGTGCAGAAACTTTCTAACGATTGAGCACTTTCAAACAATCACGTTAAGACTAAGTATCATCTCGTCAATAGCTCAAAAATATTTGCACTGATTTCAGTCAACGAATTGATCTGGTATAAAATGCAGTGATCAGTATATACCATTCACCCCAGTTCACTTCCAGAACCTAAACCTTTTGAAGTTTGATATGTTTTTCAGATCTTGACAATCTCCCTCAAATATCGGAGCAAAATTGGTTCATTTGTTTGTCAACAACGTTGCGGTTTTGTAAATTTATGAGATCATCTTCGAAACCTGACCAATTCGCTCAGTGTTTTGTACCATTTTCAGTAACTGGCCAACAGACCATTTATCCAATTTGTGCAAAGCTAGTTCAAACGAACTTTCTTCAACAGAATGGAAAACTCTTTTGGTTTCAGTTCTTGAATCCTAAACAGTTAGGAATATTTTATCTCTTCTCTCTATATAGGCTGTGAAATGTTACTGGTTTATTGTTTTAATGCATGATATCATGTCTTGACAATATACTCACGTAAATATATGAAACGCATTTGATATTTTGCAAACACTTTTCTCTGTAAAAGATGAACATGCGATTCTGACTTTCTGAAAGCATGTTTAGGAATGTTTGGTTAATTCGAAATTGTTTCGGAAAGCCGGTTGTGTAGTGACACAAGCAGGATTTTTTAACGGGATTCTTACGAAGGCTACGATTTGTAGTGGATGATTAGCATTCAATCGAGTCGAGAAATGAGCAAACGAAACAACATTTTCAGTGACGATTACGAGCATTCCAGACACACAAGGTTGTTCCCAAGCATAAGACTTTGCTGCAGAAGATTGTTGCTGGTGATAAATATGCAAATTTATGATCTAACGTTAGTTATCCACAAAAGGTTTCACCAAATATTGTTCATTTTGGGTAGAAAAAAATAATTTTTCCCAGTTGTCCTCATTTTTCGTTCTCAATCAATGGAAGCCCTGAATATATTCAACAAGTACGAAACCGAGAAGACGATATCACATCATGATTCAAAATATTAAACTTTTGCTTTTACCATTGCAGTAGAAATAATTAAACAGTGTTGCAGTCCTGTAGATTCTGAAAATGCAATAAGGAAAGCGTGGGAGTATAAGGTATGATGTTTTGGTCGACGAAGCAGACGTTCCAGCAACTATGTGCATTCACACTTCCGAAAAACTAATTACAAGTTTTTTTAAATACCTCGTGTTCAAATGCGTGGTGCGTCTATTTAACTTTGAGTTCAGATATTCTTTATGTTATCCGGTCATGAGGAATTGGAACTAAGAAGTTCCCGACAAACCGACATTTCGATATGTTTGTGAACCCTGTAAGACTCAAACTTTGGTATGCGTAAGGAAATCCAAGCGTATTGATTTGCTGAATGCATTAGACTTAGCAGCCTTTATTGAGATTAGGTATTTGATAATAACTTGGTTTTGAAAGTATAGTGGGTGTACAGCAAATCGCCAAACCTCTATGAAAGTATATGCATTAGAATTGAAGTTCCACGTAGACTTAATGGAGAAGCGACGAGCACATTGTCGTCAAAGACGGGATGGGCGATTGTAGTGGTAACAAAACCTAAATTAAAACTTCAAGTGCAATGCACATAATTTTTATAAAAAGTTATTATCGCAAGTTATAATTCAATCTTTTGATTATTTGGTCGCCATACTGGGTGACAACGTTGTGAAGGCAAATTATTTTCAATCCAACAAAGTTTTCAGGGTCTTGGTCGACTTCATTATGTTCATTGAAACAAAGTGTCTTTAGTGACTTGGCCTGCACAGTACGATGTTAATTACAACATGATGAGTTTGAAAACTGCAGCCACTTGGAACCGATTTTTCGCATTGAGGTCCTTGCGTCACAGCATTAATTCTACAATGATATATATACAATGATATGCAATGACATATCGATAGTTCTTCAGTATATTTGTTGTGTTGCTGATCAAGATTCCTAAAAGCCGCTAAGGCCAGACATAATCGCTCATTGAAACTAATGGGAAACATTCCACCCGCCGCGTTGATGCACGACGTAAGTGTGAACACATTGCACCAGTCAGGCATTGAACTTACCCCATGCTGGGTTTGAGACACCCCACTCCTGCACGTTCCTAAAATGCAAGTTTCCTTTGTTTTCAACAGTGTTTGTTCTTGTGTAAGTTCGTTCAAATGGTTGTGAAAACACTCGTGTGCCTGTTTTGACTTCATCTCTTGAGAACTTGTACAGAATTAGTTTAAGTACCTACATTTGTTACGAACTTTCAATAGACAGCGTTTCAGAAAAAAAATGTTTAGACTACTTCTCAATATTGTAATGATTTGAATACTCATGGACTTTTCTGTTGGATATTTTCTGTCACGAGTTTCTTTAAATGTCATCTTTTCTATGATTTTCATCAAACGCTTTTGCATCCCCTCTCTGTGTGACTTCATGTTTCTAGTTATTACCATTGTTTGCTTTTTGTTACTTTATTTAAAATATTATCCTTTTCAATGACGTCATTTCTGATTTTCGTTATTTTTTGTTGTCTGGGTGGGGTGTCCCTAATCGCAGCCTGCTTCAATGTTCGCAAATATTTTCCCATACAGTTATTATTGGACAGTCGCTGTTCTGTGCAATCAGTTACGCGAAAATATTTAATGGTGTCAAGTTCACTAACCTCACTGCGATCTGCAGCAAACCGACGCAAAGTTGCTGCCAGAGGTGGAGTTGTACCGTCCGGCGAAACCCACTCCAACAGTATCCTACCAAATTAAAGATACTGATGTTGTTTAATCTACAGTATTCGGTGAGATTTCACTTAAACGTTTAGTTCTGCGTCCTGTGCATTTCAGAAAAGTTCCGCCGTTGTGCATGCAGGCGTCGCAACACATTTGTTATCAAATTAAACAGTTATGAATTTTCGATTTCTGCGAAATAACAAAGCAGCTTTCTTCATTTCTGCGTTGTCGTTGCGGGATCCACAGGCAACAGCTCTGAGCACCAAGCTCTTCATTAGGGTTTTCCAACGTTTTTGGGCCACGCACCCCTATTGTGAACCTGTCTTTCATTTGAACCCAACCTTATGTCGCATTACATTTTGCACCTGACCAGTACGGAAAGATAAAGGGAAGCAAAAAATATATCACATTGAAAGATGTTTTATTGCACAAAACTGATAACATCAATGGAGCATATGATGTTACTTTTAGCTGCATGATTTACATTTTCTTGGAGTTATTTTCTATAGGTAAATGCGTAAGTTCGAGTCAATGACAAATCTGACCTGCAGTTTGTGTTCGTATATGTAAGAGCTGAAAATGTGGTCTCACACACGTAGGGAATGACAAACTGCAATAAAGTCTTATTTGCGTTTTGCGAGCAATGCGATAATGATTTGTGACAGTGTACAGTATACACTGTGCACTATATACCTTCAGCTTTTTCATTTTTGCGATATTTTCACCTTCAGTTTTCCTGTGCAGTCGTCAGGATCCTCTGCGGTCCGAGGTCTCCAGTTTGGGAATCCCTGCTCAACCAGCATGGAAATAAACTAGAGCTCACACCCATTATTCTGTAGTTAAAACGTCACCACGGTTGCTGTTTCGCAATGTGCTCAAGCCGAAGATAAGCAGTCCGAAGTGTGAGTGACCTCCTGCTACTGGTGTTACTTAACCCTTATGCTTCTAACCAGTTGTTCACCTCACTTCAGTGCGCGAAAAGTTATGAGTGAAGATGGACAAGCTTTTGGTGAAGTTAGATATGTTTCCCCTTCGGCTTAAACTGATCAAGGTAATCGTCTACCAAAGTTTCTATTGATCACTAGTATGGAAACTGGAACTGCTTCAAACATGGACGAAGCATTATCTGACGCAACAAAGATTGACAAAGATTGTCTTTTTTCACGCGTAAACAAAGATTGTCAGTGTGTCACATGAGATTGATGAAAGACCATGGCGGTCATCTAATCAACCAACCCTGTTTATTACTTTTTGACAAGTTTTTTAACACAACAGTTGGAAATAAAATGAGCACCGTTAGAAAAACAAACAAACACAGAACAAGCGGAGGAAAAATTACAGCTGAATAGAGCATGGATATGTACACAAACGAGTGGAGCTAGCGTAATTGAGGAAATTTGGTCTGGTCAGAAAAATGTTAAATAGAGTATAAAAATTAAAAAAAAAGGTTTTGAGGCACAAAGAAAAAACAAAAGAAACAACCATGGACTGTAATTTTATGCGTAAAAGTAAGGTTGCGCAGGAACGACTAACAACAAAAAAGTAAAGCTACGTAGAGAACAACAACTTACAATATTCAAATTGCTAAAACCTGTGACTACAACAACTCAAGAAAAATGCAGAATCTCGAAAATGACAACTTTGCCACTAAATAAAACAATCTTCCATCAATTTTATTTTTTATCTTAAAAAGCGTCACACGAAAGATTGGTGGGTCCATGAACCTCTCGGGCCACCGTTTAGCCATCTCAGCATTGCCCATTACAATTTCTACCCAATTTAGCATTATAGCAGTAGGAATATCAGTGTCCGTCAAAATCAATTTATTATCCCTTAAATGTGTTTTGACACAACACCGTTTGTGTTTGTGATTTTTACCAAGTCCTATCGTGCGGACGATCGATCTGGGCGAAACACCGATACAAAAACGAGAAAAAAATATATTTTTCCACGCCTTAAAATGATTTTTCAATGTTTTTTTGACGGGTGAAAAACTTTTTTCCAACATAACGAGAGAACGGCGATTGTCCAATGACAGTGTTCGGTTCTTAATCGAGAAGTTGCTTGTGATTGAGCCACTGACCAAAGCTCGTGAGCAAATACTTGAACCTTTGTCGCCCAGGCAAAATTAAATTTCAGGCTTCGGATTCCACCAATTCCCATCCCTTAAATCAGGGGTTCCCAGTCTTTCTCTGACCATGCACCCCTTCAGCATTTCGACAGATGAGCGTGTACCCGTAAAATGTCTTATGGCAAAAAGGCTGAGTATAATAACAAAAAATCTACAGAATTTTTAACAGAACTTTCAGATTTTTAAAACTATAAATGTAGACACCGTTTTTATGTCTCAACGTTATATATTTAGAAATAAGCATACAATGATTTTTTAAAATAACATTCACTGACATATGTATAAATAAATATTTGGAAATAAAAAATATACAAATTTATTTTTCCCTTTTATTGCAAACCTCAAATGTACCCTTTTAGACAGGCCAATGCACCCCTAGGCGTACATGTACCCCAGGTTGGGAAACCCTGCTTTAACTCAAACAAAAAGTAATGGTGCTTGCAATACTCTCACCTATGCTTTCTCGAAAGATTTAATATCAAGAACATGGCATTTTCCAAATAAATCAACTGGCAGCAAAAACTGCCGAAAAGAAACGTTGTTCTTCAGCTCCACGCCTTATCTGGCTCCTCTCCAACGTTGAAATCCCTGCATTGTGATATTTCTTTCCCAGGTTCATCTGTTGATTGTCTAATAAAGTCTGAAAATTTATACCGCATGGTGTTGTGCAAGAGCCACGCTGATGATTTAGAGTTAGACTGTGGCACTGTGGCAGTCTTCTACAGATGTTTGACGGTTCGACTTCACCCCAGATATGTTTTATGTTTTATTGTCAATAAAGTTTTCAGAATGAAATGATCATAACAGCTACTTTCGTTTCTCAAAAGGCACTGCTTTAATAAGATCAAACTATCATCAAAATTTTCCGCGTCCACTGAAACTTGATGCTCAAAACACAGATCCGAGGTTCGTGCTTGAAATTGCTGATTGAAATTTTCCAACGTGTTAGTTGACGACGATTCTATAACTTTCCACTGATGGTCTCCCTCACGGTTGACAAGGGACACAAGCCTTGATACCGTACCGTACAGAATACAAGCGTAGCGTAAAAAGCATCCAATCGCAAGAACACAAGCGTTGGCGACAGCATGCACACAGGCATAGATGTCGCTAACAAGCTATTCTTGATGTACAAGAGCGGCTTCATGTTGCTGTAATGGGGACAGTTAGACCCATTTTTAACGTTATATGTGCGTGTGGGAGGCTGCGAATGGTCAGTCGGACAGCAGTCCTCCCCAAAGCGAAGCTACATGTGACTGAGAATGAACAGTTGGCTATCAATAGGAAAACGTCTGCTACTCTGAGTATAAGGTTTTATATGCGTAATGGCCTGACACTATAAATGGAGCTACTCTATTAGTAAAATGTGATGCATGCAACCTGAAGCAGCCATGGCATCACACTTAACTTTGGTATAAAATATATTCGCAGTCCTAAAGTTGTTTATAAATGTTGGGTGATAAAATAAGATGAGATCAGGTCACGACAGTTGTAGATCAGCGCACTGTTGCAATGTGTGTCACAAAATTAAACATGCTGAGAACGAGGCCTGAAATCGTTTGTGCAGGAAATGCATTTTCAGTCGATGTGCTGGCTCGTGCATGGGAACGGAAACCCGTTTACTGCTCAGTGGATAGTTGATTTGCAGTGTTCGCAATGCAGTTGAAGATCAAAGACACCCAGTGCTTTGCATACGAGAATCTGCGACAGAAAATACGACTCAGTTGTAGTGAACGCAGCACAAGGAAATTAAATAATGGGTGACAACAATACTTCACGTAGGAACTAGTAAAGCACTGACAAAAATGCAGATCGCATCAAAGTCCATTAGTATGTATTTAAGGTAAGGTTCTGCCTTGACTTAATGTCCTTGCTGCTGTAGTTGTGGAGACTTAAAACTGCTCAGGTCACTGTTTTTACTCCGAGCACACTTCCAGTGAAGCATAAAATAGTTTGACGCAAATCGCTCTGTCTTGAAGGCAGTTGCAAGGTTTTCTTGAATGATAGACCTGTTTGCCGCACTGTTGCGTTCGCGAATTATTATTGGAGAATTATTGGAAGTGCTGTTCTGTATCATTGCGCCATAAGTAGCAAGAGGAAGGCGACCAGTCTCGTGATTTGCTGCAACGTGATCGGACGGAGTGGTCAGAGGTCAGAGCATTAGCACCAGCTCATCTAAAAGTTACTCCAAGTATCGCCACAATGAGTGGTTATTCGCAGAGATGACGTAAAGATACGCGCACGATCCCAGATATTTTTCAGTTTGTCGCTTGCTAATTTTCCAATGTACATATTCCCAATTTGTACTGATAAACAAATGATTACTGCGTTAAGGGATGTCAGTACTACTCCAATACAACAGTAAACCTATTGTTGTAACAAGAATTTTCATTCTCCATCCAACTATAACGAAAAATGCAGGGGCCTTTCTTACAAACATTTTGTTTTGCGCGCATAAGGTTGTTCATTGACTAAAACAAACTGCGACTACTTTTCTGTTTCTTTGCAATAACATCATTCCAATCAAGTGTTTTCTGTGTTCAACCAGCCCGGTAAGTTTGTGTACAGAACTATGTAGCGACGTTCCTGCAACGCAAGTGTTATTGCTGGTTTCGTCCACGTAAAGTTGATAAATATCGGTAGAAACCCTTTTGAAATTCAGATGCAATGTGTTTTTTTTACACTTGAAACTGTTCATTATTTCAGTACTTAAAATCATCCAAACACACTGGTGTTCAAAAAGTGAAAATATATTTGCGCAGGGAAGCTGCAAGTAAAAAATAAGAAAATGGCTGTCTTTGCCACAATTGCAACAAACGAGCAGCGTGGATGGATTAGACTGTCGTTAACTTGAAAACATATTGAATACGAAAGCCAGTTATGTAGATACTCTCCCTTAGTTGCTTTTGTTCTATGAGCATATTCAAATCAAAGTTGGGACTTTTTCTCCCAATTCGTGAATTTGCCAGAACGTCGCCCCTGCTCCCTGGCGTTATGCTTGTGCATGCAAACAGTAAAAAGACAAAGTGTATGAGCCCGACTAGTGGTCCATGTCACAGTGTTAGTGAAAAAAAACACAAGAACTAAAAAAACGCTAAACTACAACACACCAAGCGGTGGGTGTTAGTTGGTGCGTACCGGAAATGCTGAAAAAGAACGGACAGTGAAAACAGGCACCAGTAACCACCAGGCCCATAACTAGGGGTCACAAGGGGGATTCGCTCCCCATGGAAAAATGTGTTGGACATAGTTTAAAAATGTGTTGGACAAAAAAAACTATTGGACATAGTTTAAAAAATTTGGGCCCCTCTCCGAAAACTCTTCGTTCCCCCTGGTGTCCCAAGCTGGTTGCGGGCCTGATGAGCACTGCGTTTGGTCATCGTCATACATACTTGAAAGCGTTGCATGGTTGGAGAAAAATGAAGACTTGTGAAAAGCATCGGACATTGGAAGTGAACAGATAAGAAAGTTAAACGAAGATGCACATCTTTGAACAAATACATACAAATTCTTTCTGATCAAGGCATTTGAACGTCTTTACGAAATACTGTGGTTTGCTTGATGTGGACGAACACTTACGATCTTGGAGTCGTAATGCTAAACTCGATAGGCGTTATTGTATGGGCGGAGACGTTGTATACTGGACTGCGCGAACGCGTTCCACAGCAAACGTACATCAACATGCAACAGACATGGATCGAAGTACTTTTTCTGGGGTTAAGCACCCAGCAAATGTGTCTGTGAGCCTGTCCTATGCACAATAAAGTGATTTCACTTGAACCTTGATGTTGCAATCATCCTTCAGTAAGCATCAAGCAGCAGACCAAATTATTTGACTTGTTCAACTAACTTAATATTACGCACACTATTTAGAGAAACACGTGACCTAACAGGCTGTTTATTCTATTTAGAAGGAAAATCTTTGCCAACCCCCTTTTTGCAGTTACAAAGAATGTTGTGCTCAGCAGCAGAGTCGCAACAAATATTCGTAAGGCGCATGTTATAGTCTAAACATTGCAGATAATCATAGGGTATTAGAAAGCGTTACAAATTCGGTAGTTTCTGTCAATACAGGTCTACACATTAGGAGCAGTGTACTGCATCTGACGAAAGAGGATCAGATTTTTGTTTCTGAGTGAACTCGACGGATATTTCATATCTTGCCTGATCTCTTCTATCATCATTTGATGTAAATTTTGTTTTGAAAACCAGACAACTTTCTCACGCCCAGCCACGTCGCTTGCGTTACTTTATCGGGCGATCTTCAAACCCCCACTAAAAGCAACTTTACTGATGGGAAACCTGTGAGTCCAGCTGATGAGAAATTTCCAGATTTGAACCGCAAAAAATTTTAATGTAGTGTGCCACCAGCTACTACCGCGTTTCTTCAAAAAAATATTACGGTCAAACCAGAAAATATTGAAATATTTTTTTCAGAACAGTCGTGTCGCCATTAATCGTCAAAATTTACTCAAGTTTAATTCGTTCCACAGATTGATGACGCAGCTCCGTTTGAGTAAGTTGTTGTAAATGAATTATTTGGTAAAATCTTGTTCATTTCGAATAAAGGTAAATTTGTTGTACGGCACATGAAGTCAACACTTGCAATTTGGAAAGCAATTTTAAATACTATATTTCCAATTTAAAATAGTATTCTTTACAAAATACAGCAACGCGTGGCCCTTTAAAATCCATAGCGTCCTTGGCTATGAACTAGTAGTAGCTGCTGTCGTAGTAGTTTATTGGTGATAAGGGGATAATATATTTACGTTACCAAAATTATCTGTCTGCCAGGACACTGAAAAAAACGGAATGTTTGTCGTAGAACTGTGCGTTAACCTAGACCAAAGTTGCCAACTATATTTTCAAACCCTTTGCTATATAAATCTTTGATTTGGTATATACGGAAAATTTGATATATTTTTCTAAGAGGATTTAGTTGAGCCTTTATATCAAATTATTTGTTATACTGTAAAGCGCAAACAGAGAAACCGCAGTGATGTTGACGCAGAAGTAAAGGTTCAATGATTTTCATGAAAGTGCACTTTGGGTGAACGGAGAATGAGACTGGGAATATTCATGTGCTTTTGATAAATGTCATGTTCGTTGGAAATTCTTGTATATTGTATTCTTTCTGGGATAAACTGGAAATTTAAAATTTGTATCAAGCTGGTTTCTTTAAAGGATTAACGTTTCATGTAAGTTTAAGGTTATGTGTGTATTACCATGTGACTGTGACATAGGTTGAAAAACGGCTGGAGTCCATTGTTTTATTGTAAACTGTACAACACCCAGTCCCGTCGCCACGGGGGTTTTTTTAGGGGCTTAGCCCCCCAAACAAAGCTCCGAGCCCTCCAAACTGAAACATGAAACACATTAAGTCAGTTGAGATTTTGTCAATTTTTGGAGTGCCAAGCCCCCCACACAAACGCGAAGCCCCCGCAGAAACGCAAAGCCCCCCTATTGAAAACTTTCTGGCGACGGTTCTGACAACACCACCATGCTTAGCTCATCTTTACCAGATGACCTTGCGATTCACTGGTGTATTATTCTAATCTGAATTAGTTTCAGTTCGACATTTATAAAAAGATTAAAGCTTGCAATTTAAATTGTAGACAAGGTAGAGTTGTATTGAAATTGTCTTAGGTGTTTTTTATTGTTTACGAGGAAGAATGACCAGTGATGCGCATACATTTTCAGTTTTGTTACATATGAAATTGGGATATTTTTGGTACATTTTTAGACCACGTCTGGTATATCTGTTGTAAAACGAGTTGGCAAATTTGACCTAGACCAAGTCATACGCACATGTGCTATTTATGACTTTAACTGCATCGGTTTCAACGCCTTGGTGTGGACTTCACATTTGTTTGTTTCGCTTTGTCATGCGCGCCAAGCTTACCTGCTGGAAGTGAAGGGCGCCCACGCGAACCGCAAGTTGTGAACCTTTTTTTCCGATGATATATTTTGAGTGCGCTTCCGAGTCAGTCTGCGTCGCAGTGTATCATAAACAAAATCTGCCAGTCATGATTAAAGCAGCGTTTATGCTCTTCCTCAACATGACTGGGCAAACAAGGATTAACCGGTTCAGTAATAACTGCTGCACGATAAAATGCCCTGCAACAATTTCTAATGATGTAGAATCCAGCAGCTGATAATGGAAGTTGTCTGCAGGAAGCATGTTAGTTGTGAAGAATATTTACAGCACTTGAACTATAACCAGATGAAGCGAAGTCTACACAGATGGCTAATTTGTATCCAGAAGTTGTTTCAACCATGTGCAGAGGTGATTTGAAAAATTTAACAGAGTTTCGTAGTCATGCTGCTTTAATTTTTCCTGAAATTTCCGAAAATTTCTTGAACCTGTGAATTAGGGTTTAGTTAAATGATATTTACATGGCGATAAAGTTAACACCCAAATTTTCTGGCTTCAGTTAGATGTTCGTGAAGTTTAGCTGGAAATTTTTTCTCGCATTATTGTCGGATCACAACGGAAGATTAAAAAATGAATGGTATTTAACTCACACATTACACTGCAAACCAGATACGTGATTTAGGGTTGCTGCCGATGTCTTTCATAGCCCATAAAATGACAAACTCTGATGCTGGCTGTTGGCGAAACAAGGCACAAAATCATGTTTCTTCTGTTTTGAAATTTTTACACCTAGCGCAGACACTCCTTGCCTGTGGGCAACAGATAACTTTATGGAAACAATCTCAAAAATGTTCATTCTTACAACCAAGTCTTCTTTAAAAGGCTTTGAAAATTCGAACATAAGCAAACATTTACATTTTGATGGCAAGCATTAAAACTATCGAACCTGACTAAAGCCATACGTTCATACTGAAGAAACAAATTGACCTTCATTTTCGACTTGTTTTTGCTTAGTACTGATATATGATTCTTGTGAAGTAGGGGAGATGCATAAATGGTCAAGAACTTCTGTCGGACTTTCCTACATAAATCAAGCATTGTCATCAACACTGGAATATGCGAATAAGGTTTTAACAATGCTATTATTATCAGCATTCATCTCCTGTGCCACAATTGTAGCGCTTAATAGAAAAGTCATGAAACTTATTTATGTTGTCCTGGTTTAGTGATCAGACAAATCATCAAAAAACTAAAGTAAGGTTCGAAAATGTCTTCTCTGGAAAAACATACAAATCAAAAAAGTAATTAATCACCACCAAGATGACGCAGTCGATTCAATCAGCAAATGTTTTTTATAGAAAATCTCTTTTACGTAACTCTCCGCATCCTCAGCCTGAAATCTTATTGAATAAAATTTTTTTGAGTAAGACTTCAGGCCAAGGAGAGTTTTGCAGCTTGCTTTCAGCATTTTTGTTCAGCAAACTATGCTGGGAGCAGTGAAGAACGCGATCTGTCATTGAATCGAGTGTTTTGCTTTAGTCTATTGGGAGGTTTGTTGCATCACAATAAACGTTTTGCGGTTGTTGAACTGCTTGGTAGAACACAGTTTTGCGATTCGGGCCCTTCTACGCTTCTGGCACGGCCGTCTTTGAAAAAAGTTCTGGCAACCCCGACCGAGATTATTTTTGACACGTTCCAGCAGTTGCGCCGAAGCTACCCTCGTGGTTACGCTTGACCGGCGTTGGTGGAGGCGTGTTCATACGTCATCAATCACAGCGCGATCTCGTTGTGTAACACCTCCGGAAGGTCGCTGCAGCTGAGGTTAGTAGTTAGATCACAATGGCAGTCGCGCTGGAGAAGCACCAGTCCAAGTTGTTTAGCGTTGAATGCAAACTTGTCGCTGGCCACGAGGAAAATATCACAGACGCCACGTCATTCATGGTTGCGAAACTCCAGTTTCCACTGCACTAGTGAAATCGTATTATCTTAAAATAGCAAACGTTTTTTAACTTAACGACCTAATATGTGGTGAAAAGAGCATTAATCCCAACTGACAGAAAACTCTGTGCCAAAACAAATATCCATATTGCTTTGTTAACTCAAGACATGAGTAACGCCGAACAAACTCGTCATAAACCAACAAAGAAACAATGGCATGGTCATCATTATTAATCGCGATGCGATGAATCGGCAAAACCGATGTGATCGATGTCGTGTTGTGGCCAGCTGGCCATGGCAATTACTTTGAAATGTTAAGATTCACGACTTAAACCCTGATGCCCAAATCAGAGGTAATTGGGCATCAATGCAAGTTGCGTCGATGTTTCCAGTTAATGCGGCTTGATACCTCCCACAGCCGTTTAACAAATTAAGGGTTGACAACATATTTTGGAATATCAACTACAGACTTATTTACCTTGTCATGTCGATGCAGTAAAACAGGAGCATTTGTTCGAATGTGAAATTACGAATGGTATCATCCAGTTGGTGCTGCATTGTGATGGAAACAAGGTTCTAACTGAAGTTCGATTTTTGTACCAGTTTACCCTGACAGTTCACCCTGGGTGTTTACCCCTGACTGTTTACCCTGGGTGACTTCGAAGTTCCGCAGTTCTGCCAAATGCAAAGATTACATATTATTTTTCCTGTAAGGCAAGGGAATTTGTAAAGTTTTATTTTGTTTCACTGCGGTAATGCAAACCGTTGAACTGAAATTAAGCAATATCTTGTTTTCAGGTAGAGGTCTGCAAACATTATCATGTTTTTTTTATGAAAAGTGACCATTGTCAGCAGGGCCGGATTTAATTTATGCGAGGCCCTAGGCTAATCCACTTGTGAGGCCCCCTCACCCATTGTTGTGAGGGAAAAAAATGAAAAGCGTTCATCAATTCGCGAAAATCCGAAAATGACGCTCTGAAAATACGGTCATTAAAAATTCTAAATTATTACTGGAGTGCCCACGATCACTGCGCTTGTTGCTGCCTTCGACGCAAAAGCGTTCAATTGTACGGATTTGTTGGAATCCTACTTGGCTGGCATGAACAGGATTATTAACTGCCACAGGCAAACCAACCGAAATCGCCACAATTGAAATATGTGACAAAACACGTGGTCTACGTTTTTGAAAAGAATCACATCTGTTTTTTGTTATCTGTGTTCAAAGAAAAAAAACAAACACACTGCACCTATATAGTATGTGTGGCGGCATAAAAACTTTAAAGCACAACGCGAGGACCACGTTGCAACTCGCTTACCACAGATGTAATAATCTCACACACACGAGCAAAACACGTCACGTAAAACGCAACCAAATGGTTGTAACTGTTAGGTTCACGATTCGCGTGTACTATTTCTTACTTTTTCACTGGCAAGAATCGAACGCAGCTAAATTGTCGCGTGAAAGATGTGAAGTTTAAAAACCAGAATCATCGCCAGAAACACCAAGTAAGGCTGAACATAACACCGTAAACAGTTGAAAAGGTTTTGTCCTACCTTCTTCATAACAAAATTTTCTAAGAATTCATTACAATTTGTTTGCCTGAATTTGTCACTTTTAATGTACCGAATGCTTAGTGTGGACAACCTCTCTGGAACATTGCGATCCTTTAATTCATTTTTAATTCTTTTGATTCTTGAAAAGGACCTTTCGCCTGAGCAGTTAGTGACCATCAAGCTAAAAAATAAGGCTTCGCGTGGGTGGATAAACTAAGAACCACTATTCTAAGGCATCAGACCCAAACGCGCTTTTGTTATTTTTGCTGTTTTCGTACCTCGTTGGGGAAGAGTTCTGCGGTTGCCAGTTGGTAAAGTCGCTTTTGCTTGCTATTCAGTATCATCAAGATCTTCTTTGATTTGCTTAGCATGGGAGCAGTACAAACTTGCGCAAGTACTCAATAGCAATCTGATTTCTGAATGACTTTATTGAAGAAAATTCAAATGAAAAAAATCACATCTAAAAATACCAATCGAGCTTCACGCGACACAAACGCTGACAAAACTACTGTATTGCTCAGACACCTAAGAAACAACTATGTTTTTATTGTAGGATACTGCTGCTGCTAGCCCTACACATAGTTCTTATCTACAGTACAACCTTGCTTTGATCAGGTGCAGTGACGTAACTAGAGGTTTGAGCCTTGAAGAAACTTAGTTGAATGGAGCTCAATGGCTAACACTCAGAAAATAGTTGAGAAACAATAGCAAATCCGGTATTGAACGGCTATACAAAAACCCGAAATCACCGGAAAACACTCCGAAAAACGCAAAAAAACAGCAATCTACTGAAACCAAAAGATTAGTAAATGCCAAAATACAAGCTAGGTAGGGGCCCGGTTTTTAATTTAGTTTGGCAGGGGGGCGATTCGCACCCCTGCCACCCGTCATTTATGCCACTGATCAGGTGCATTTCAAACATGAACAGCCACAAGTTCTTTTGATAGAGTCACACGTGACAATCGGTACGATTCAGAAAACGCAGGACGCAGCCAGCGGGCTTTGAGTATATCGACCCAATAGTTGGCATGCGGCTTGACCAACCGTCATATTGAGATTCATGGAAACTCGTTGGAAGACTCTGGCGTTATCATCACGAAAGCTGAATGAACTAAATTTCGTGACTAATAATTAAGACAAAAGAAATAACTGTTTAAAAATAGCATCCAATTTTTAGGGCAAAGGAATGCCACTTGCTTCAGGGTGCGCCTAAAAATATTTTTTTGGGCAATTGTGCAAAACTGCCTTCTCATGAAGTGACCACTCGCGACATTGGTCTCAGTTCACTGCAGCGAGAGGGTTTCAAATGAGGCGAAATTTCCGCGTGCAACGTAGCGGTCTGTTGAAGCAAATCCGGTCGCGGCCGCTATTAGATTTGTCATTCATCGTCACAGATCGTTATGTAACTGGCAAACACGTGATGGGGCGTGACGGGGGTGTGGTTCCTCGTCGCTCCGTCGCTGCACTTGGCAAACCTTCGAGAGAAACTTGATGCGCAGTAAAGTTCCTCTCTGGAATACATTTTTCTTTGACAAGGTTTTGCTGCAGGTTTCGAATAAGCCGACGGTAATACAACAGCAAACGTTGTAAAGCTTGATGCTAATTCTCGCATTGCACAAAACAATGTGACGCTTTCACGCAATCACCACGTTTTCTGCTGTACCTTAAAAATATTTTGCTCGAGTGAGACTGATTGTGAGCTACGCTTTGTCGCTTGGCTGCAGCAGAGAGGTTGTATTGCATTCAACGCAGGCATTCAGAGTATCAGGTGAGTCATGAGATATGAGATAGATTGCACAGCAGCTGTTCCGCATCAATAGCAACGATGCGTGACGTTGACACCTGGCGAACAGCGTCGTGCACAAAAATAGCGAGTTGTGATGAAACAAAGAAAATCAAGAACTCAGTCGGAAATCAAACTGACTGTTGCAGCTTGAACTATATGATCAGCATGAGGTAGGTGCGTCTTGACTGTCTTGCAAAGCGCCTCTTCGAGCTCATCTGGTTCGCTACGTGTTATTTTGCCTCTTTTTTTACAGACAAACCTCAGTCTAACTTAGCACTGGACGTTTTTCATATCCCACAAACAACGTGAATATAGTTGGGTGGTCGCATTATACGTCACAATGCCTCCCGCACCGCCATACAATGAACGAATTGCAGTTTCGTCAAATTTTGCAACGTCGCCGCGACTCATTTGCGGAGGACGAAGACTTTTTGTTGTGAGTTGGAAATAAATTGTTTTTAATGAGATTTGCCACATCTTCCAAGCAAAAGCCATGAGTAATGTGGAGGTCAACGCAGATTAAGAAAGTGTGTTGGAAGTTCATAAGTTTTGAAGCTAAGTTGTGGCGATGAAATGACGTATGCAGCACGTTCACTTCTATTTCATTTTGCTTCAGAAGCTTACTTTGAAAACCTATCTTGAGCGTTTCAATTATCTGCACAATCTTCCAATACTTCCAGAAAACTTTTATATCTCCCTTTTCCTATGACATATGTTGAAGCATCTGACACAAAAGGATTGTGTTTAGCAGTTTAACATGAACAAGCTACTCTCACAAAACTACAAATGTATGTGATATGCTGAATGAAGCTTAAATGCTAATGCGGTAGTCATGGTTAGCTTAAATGCTAATGCGGCAGTCATGGTTGAAGCCTTTCATCCCCTTTAAAACTCTGGTTGGCGTAGTTTGATGTAAACAGTAGGCTAAGGCAGCGCTCTTCAACCAGTGTGCACGATGCACCCAAGGGTGCACCAGAATATACGTGGGGTCCACCACTAAGAAAGGGTTCACAAAGGTGCATCACAAACTTGTAATTTTTACAAAACTTTCTGTTAGCAAAAATGAACCATTGAACAACCGATGACTTTCAGGATTTAACCTTGCCTTTGCACATTCTAAAGTGTGGTGCGTAAGCATCAGACCATGTCAATCTAATTGTTGTAATTATTTGTGATTCATAAGCAACGTACAATGAGCCATTACCAATTGAATTATTGAGCTGAGTTACTGAACTAGGGGCTTGCTTATTTAGGCCCGGGTACTTACAGGCATGGGCGTAATTAGGTGGGGGACAGGGGGGAAGCGTCAGTAAACAGGGTGCATGAGTTTAAGTGTTTAAGTAAATAGGGTGCATGAGTTCGTCAAAATATTTTTGAGGGTGCACCGTAACAAAAAAGGTTGAAGAGCACTGGGCTAAGGGGCTTTGCACGGAGCTTCGCGTATGTAAACTGGGCATCTAATACTGGTAGATTCGCAAATAAGAACGATCGGTTAGAATCTAATCTTGTAACTTTGAGCAAATTAGTTCTATAACCTTTAGTGGGGTGTTCATCATCGTTTGAGCAGTTCTTTCAATCCACTGCTAGATGGACATTTTGATATTTATCGCATAGTGAGGTGTTAACAACATTCTTAAATTGAAACTTCTTACATTACGATTGGGGCCCCTGTATATTTCTATTAAACAATATTGAACCCTTTTATTCTCAACAAAGAAATCAAAAACTTCTCGTACTTTGGCTATAGTTTGACTGGCGACCCTTGTCCTTTGGTTGTACACCATACAAGTTTTATCCTTCTTCTGCGGCTTCCTATCTTTTTATTGCAAATCTCTTAGTGTCTAAGCATTTGCAAACGTTAAGAATACAATTTAATGGTAAACGAAGCTGATTTTTCTACTGAATATAGTGCAGTCAATTATATCCAAAACACAACCATACACAAAAACTCACAAAATGTAAAAGCGCGTAGACTATAAATGGGCCTCATTTTTCTCCCCTGTGCAGTGTACATTCGCTAAGATAACTACTGTCCCGCAGAGTATATGAGTAAAAGCCATTTGCTATCACCGCATGTATACCATGAACCAAAAGTTTGAAAAGTATGTTAGGCGATTGGACCCAAGATTTATCTCAAGATAAATTCGCAGATACGACGTTTATAAAAGCGATCTTGTTGATCAGCGTTTGTAAAACACGCTGTGCATTTGTTCGTCATAAAAAATCACTACTTGCTTTGTTACGCAAAACGAACTTTCTGGCATCAACTGCAGCGATGGAATGTCAACACTCGATCATTCGATATCACAGCAATGCTGAACAACTTTGCAAAGGATGAGTTCTGTGCAACGCCATTCACAGCATGATGGCATGACATGGGAATCTTGTTGAGTTTACCAAACCGTGCGTGAAAACTGATCAAGCGTTTTACACATAATTTACTGCTACATGCAGGACTGTAACGAGGGGGATGATAACCCAGGCTCCGAGTTCTTGAAGGCACCGAGATACCGTCTGCCGCAAAGTGAATTATTGAAGAAAGGTTTGATAGCAGCTTTTCAGCGGGCAAGCATTCGCAGACATTAAAATTAAACTAACACAGAGATCAGAGAGTAGATTTTCAGAAAGGAAGCAATTACCCGCTTCAAACCAGTGCACTCTGCACGTATCTTCTTAATGGCGTGCAGATAGGGTTAAAGAATGGGGCGGTGGTCTCAGGTATTCAGTGCAGAGGGGTATCCAATCAAACAGAAAAAAAAATTTATTAATATTATAGCGAGAATTACTGCGACACTCCGTGAAAAGAACAAGAAAAAAGTTAAAAACTGAGTGTTATGATTGCAAATTATAATGAAAATGATGTAGCAGCTATTCACTTTCATGAAGTACTTGAGCTTGTGATTCTTATTAAAACTGCAAAAATACAGTTATTTTCAAACTCTAGCCTATAAAAAATCTAGAAGCCTTGCTGATTTGTTTTTGTAACACAGTCGTCTGCACTCGACATTGTTCAACCGCAAATAAAATTGCCATTTATTACGTAACAATCCCTAATATCTCCCAAATCCGCTTCTAATTCTAACATCTTTTCCCTAAAATCATTGCGAATCCTTGCTTCTATGGATGAAGGGATTGTTTTAATCTGAGCTCAACAGCGTTCAGTCCAGTTCAATGGTTCTTAACCTGGGTAAATTTACACTTGGGGGTAAATTTTATCTTCCAAGAGGGTAAATTTACTGAACCATAAATTGAAGCCAATGTATATTCTTATAATCATTCTAAACTGTAAGAGTTTGTTAATTTCGTATTTTCAATAAGTGATCACCACTGACTGTATTGGGGTTAAATATGGTAATCTTGTTCAATAAAAGGGTAAGATATGCAAAAAAGGTTAAGAACCACTAGTCTAGTAACTGTATGTTTTCTGGGTGACGAAAACGTGGACAACAAAACTGTTGATGAAGAATTCATCTCACTGAGTAGATTTTATGTTCCCATCTACATGGTACTGAAGTCTACAACGAGATTTTATGACTACAGGATGTTGACACAAAGTCGTGTAGACACGGAATCGCACACTGCGTTGGAACTTCTGAACTTCATGTTGGCGTTTGGCGATGATGTTTTTCCAAACCTTCACGTTGCTCTGTAAATTCTTTTGACTGTGTCTGTGTCAATCGCCAGCTGTGAACGCTCATTCAGCGAGCTGAAGCTTATTTTTACGTATTTGCTGCCTTCTATTGGACAAGATCTCTATGACGATTTAGCCCTGCTTGGCATTGCAAAAGAACCATTGCAGAAGTTTGATTGTGATCGAGTAATAGACGACCTTCCTTCGTCTGAAGCGAGAAACGTAAAGCTTAGATTAGATGATATGAAACGTCGAGGATAAATATCCCTGACATAGTTTTAGCTGCAGCTGTCTTCATGTTGGCATTCATCGCATAGCAATGTTAGAAAAGCAAAAACGTTTCAACGGCTAAGATCCGCGCTAACGCGAAGTTTGATGGCGTTATTGCCGTCACATGTTTCACTCGGAGAATGCGCGCCTACGTTTAGGTGTGACGTAGCTGCAGCGCAAAACCTTCACACGGACCACCACACAGAAAGCTAGCAGGCTGTTGTAAGTAACAGCATGGCATTTTTCTGTTTTTTAGCATAGCAGATTACTCTGTACTTGTTTAGTGTCTGTAAACGGTTCTAAAGACTAGTATGTGATTACTGCAAGTACGATTCACGTATGAGATCAGCGATTTGCTTGTAACGTCCGGTAGCTTCGACAAAACGTTTGTTATCAGAGCTTCGGAATGACAAGCTTTTCTCTGCGATCAGTGGATGCAATAAAAACAAAAGCGTCTGTTTTTCTCAAAAGATCGATAAATACCTCTGCGAAACTCTGCGACCAAAGGACAAAACGATAGTCATTTCACTAAAGAAGTGAAATATGGTAAGGTTTTCTTCAAAATGGGGCCGAAATCCTCTCTTGGCCCGGGCGCCTGTTGCCCTCATTTCGCCACTGCTTTTATACATTTCGGCAACACCTGGTGCGCCGTTTGACACATTCAAGAGGACCCAGCAATTTGTCGCCCAAAATACTGTGTTTCAGGGAGAACAGCCCGGCTTCCGGTGCGAGAAATTCACTTCTGCATCGAATCGAAAAACTGTACTGTGTGTAGCCTTTGAGAGGCGGTTGGCTGCCAGACGAATTCATCTCGCAAGCATCAGCAAGCACATTCACGGTGGACTTCCAACAGAGCAAAGCGTTGATCGAAAATCCGGAATGAAAGAACCGTTTGCGCAAACACCGTAACGCGCAGAATGTGTTTTGTGCTCTGTTTACTGAGGCATGACAAAAGGATTTTCAGCAATTTGGTGGAGCATTTTGAACGTCGTCGAGACTTACTTGGGCAAGGCAGTAACTAGTGACGAAGTACTGTATATGAAACGCAAGGGTGTCTTCGGTTTATGTAGACTGTAGTTATGTTTTGCTGAGTGTGGACGCTTGATATGTGGGAGGTAGAGAACAACAAAATAAACGTATACTGTCTACTAACCAATAATGAGGGTTCAAAGTTTTTGTTGATAACTAATGCACTTCCGCTTCATTGAGGGAATCGTTGGACAGAATTAAGTTTGACTTTCTAACAAAAAAAAAAACAATCATGCACGAAGGACATTTGTAAATGTTCTTAAGCACTTCCAAAAATGATGTTCAAATGCAGTTCAGTCGCAAAGTTTTTGTTGCTTAATTTGCCAAACATCACACCTCAAACTGAGAGGCAACTGATGAATTGTGTCTTGAACAAATGTTGAGAACTGTACATTTCCTAAACAGCATATAGCGGATTAGTTGTTTCGCTTAGTGGGCAAGACCAGTGTCTATCGTTTGACTTTGCCAGCACGACGAGGTTGTCGACTGCTCATCGCTTAGCTGTTTTTTCTGACGATATCTGTGTGTCAACCATTAGGAACATTAGTGGATTTGATTTAGCGTCGGTGGAAAATGAAGCCACTCTGCATACCTTGGCACACCTCTTAGTTACGGACCTGTGCACAACCCAGTTTTTTTTTCAAAGGTTTGACCACGGTGACTGTTCAAGACGTTTTGCAAGACCGCAACTAATTCATCTGAATACTGTGATGAACGCAAAGCGAGGTTTAGTGTATTTTTGTGGTGGTTTTGCAGCGAAGTTCTGCTGTAATTTGAGAGACGGGGAGAAGTTAGGAGACCGTGTCAATCTCTCGAAACACCTTGAAAAACATTGGACACAACATTTTGTTGCTTGGCAACATAACCATTGTGAAGTTTCGTGCGGTCAGCAGAATAATTTCCGCACTCAATTTTGATTAGCAGCTCTGAAAATACTCGCAACACGCAACAGATATGCGACAAGATATGCGAGCCATTGCTTGCAGAGGGCTGCACGTTCGCGCGCTCCGTGCGTCTTACGCTTTTATCGCTATTTTTAGGCCGCGTGATAAACAACAGAGGGCGCTCATGCATTCCCGGATGCGACGTGATCGCGTGGTCAGCGGTGCGGCGTTCCCCCTCTCACACGGCGCAGTAGTAACAAAATATTTGCCGCTTGCTTTCGTATCGGCAGCGACTTTATGTTGACACACATGTGACGCCACGCTTTCCTGCGCTGACCACGGGTTGTCCATGAGGTCTGACATGTCGCGTAAAATCGACCGCAATGTGCCGTGTTTGTGTTACGTGACAACCGGAGTTTGTGGCGTGATACAACTCATGCGTTTTCTCCGCACAGCTGCGAAGAGGTAAAGTTTGATTTAAACGCATTTGCTTCAGTCCTTCCTGAAAGAAGCCAAAGCCTGGTTTCATCAAGGTTTTCAACACAATGGTGGCCATTCGCAAACTACCCGCTGCGAGCGCCTTCTCAAATAACCGCGTGATTGCTTTTTCCCCCTGCTGTTGGTATATGCAAATGAGCAGAGAGCAGCTCTTAACAAAATCAAGCAACGATAGCAGGCTGAAGTTTTTTTGGGTACATTGCTGCCTAACAACAATTGAGCGGCTTTCGTTTAGATTTTTTTTCGACCTAGTGCTTTTAATTTTTTCAAGTCGTGAGTCGTAACCCACTTTTACAGACGATTTGCTTTTAGGTTCACCCAAAAATGTCAACACCCGGTAGATCCATGCGAAATTTAAATGCAAACAATAGAGAATTGCAGCATTCAACCCACCAACACAGCTTGCTTTTTGATCGTACAGAGAAAAAGCGTATTAGCCTATTGTTAAAGCCAGTAGTTCTTACCTTACATCGTTACCACTGGGAAGAGCCTCATAGATTTCAGTTACCCCTTTTCAAAAAACAAGAAATTACAACGTGCAATCAACTGATAATGAAACAACACAATAATGATGTCAAAATTTGCATTCAAATGTTCACTAAAAATATAACATATGCTGTTTTTTTGCAATCAAACGGTCAAACATCGTCAAACTTCAGAAAAGCTGCGTTTCTTTGGAGGCATCTAATAGTTCTTAGCTTATACCAGATTACATTTCAGCCAGCCTACTCTTCACCTACACGGCTAGCGACAACTAGTCACTAAAAGACTAAGATATGTAATATGTTAGAGATGCCGGTGACATCACAGAAGACATATGTTGTAGGTGAAGGGAAATAACATATGAACGGACTCGAAATTATATTCCACCAAGCTGAAAATATTTTTCTGCAACGTAACCAAAAAACATAATCCAAATTAACCCAAAAAATGTCAAATTACCCCTTTTGGGGTAATTACCTACAGGTTTAGAACCACTGGTTTAAGCTTAAATTGATATTCAGTAATACTGAACACGGTTGATAAATTTTTGTGCTGTTGTATTGCGGCCTGCTTCGCCAAATCACCTGAAACAGTGAAGTTTTATCTTGAATGTAGAACTTCACGACCACTGTGGTGGGATCAGCCCGAACAGAATTACGAAAAAAATAGCATAGCAAAGTATAAAAGTGGCAGCAAATGGTTTTACGCTACATTTAATTTTAGACCCAAAGCTGTTACCGGAAAGCCCATATCCATCGTTACCACATGTCTCTCCAAGAAAAAAATCGTTATTAGGCTAATGCTGTCCGGTAAATGAGCTAGCTTATAAAGGCTGTTTAGCTTATCAGCAGGGTCATTTAAAGCAATAAAAGTCATATTTTTTATGTGCTTCAGGTAGCTATCAAACGTAAAACAACAGTCGCACCCCTACGATGTCTATAACAAAAGTTATAAAGTCATAAAAAGTCATATTTTCCATGTTAGGTCATAAAGTCGTATTTTGCATATTTTCAACCTAATTTAATAGGGAAACCATTAAAACAATCTCAAAATATCAGGTGAAACTGCTATATCACTAGGTCTAAGCTGTATCCTGCAAATTGAACCCACTTGGGCACCCTACGAATGTTGGCAAAGATAGGTTAACAAAGGTACTTACATGAATTGCAATGCACTGCCTAAATGCATGTTCTTGCTACCCTAAAGAATTAAACCAATGTCCATGCTTGTTTTCAGTTTGCTTCAAATCAAACTATGATTTGCTCATCTGCTGAGCCGTTTATTTTAGTGGGACTCCCGCAAACCATGGGGCCACCATCTCTTTCGCCTATTTCGCTGGTAATGCTTATTTGTACAGTAGTTGCATGTTCTAGCCAAGTGATATTTTTTTGGTCATATAACGTCATATTTTCCGAAAAATAAAGTAATATTATCAAGTTTTTTAGGTCATAAAATGGCCCTAGTTATCAGAACAGAAATTCAGAACAGGTATACTCTCGGTGTAAAAGGAAAAACGACATGATTTTCTTGAACGTAGGAAAGAGTTCCTCTCTCCGGGATTTCCTGGTGACCACGAAGTCAATAAACCATATCCGATGACTGACGGTTTGCTTCGTTGCGCGACCAGGAATTGAAACAAGGCCAATGTTCAAAACTACTACCGGCCGTCACGTGAACTGACGACGCGTTTCCACCCTTCTATTTTGTCTGGAATGCCTGTGTCGTCTTGTTTACGCGAACCGCTTGGAACGTGCGTGCTTTGTGGGCGGTGCCAGACGACACGCCCACCGTCGCTAATTCGAGGTGGCACAACATGAAAAGATGCGACGCTCACGTGACGCGCAGATGCAGTGACCGCTTGAAGGTACGTCATAATAAGGCACGTCCCAAGGTTATCGCTCGATGGAAGTGTGTCTACACGTGCTTGTTTTTGTTGCATGCGTCGTGGTAGATGAACCTTGGGCCTTCGAGTTCAGAAGGGCGTCCCTAACACCGGGGTGATAGACCAGAATGATGGGTACCTCGCCGTATAATATCAACTTGTAGTTTTGTGCTTCATTATTATCTGAAAGTACTTTTGCGATTACCGTTTTTAATTGTTCTCAACATACATTGCGATTTTCCCTGAAACGTAGAACCTTCAGGGAAGCGGCCAAGAAAAAGCACTTTCTTCTCTCAGTTTCGGATTCAGCAGAAACGACCGCACGTCTCATAATGGTTACCATAACAACAAAATAATGTTTAAATTTATGACATCACTTCAACTCTGTGCTTGAAACAATCATTTGCAAACTCTTCAACTGAAGAAGTTATAATTCCAGATCGAAAGAAATTGTTAAAATGGCGAAAAAGAAGTTAAATGTTTGTGTTTTTAGGTATTACACTAAGTTTTAGGCGCGCGTCCACGTTAGACAACAACGCGATTGCGGAAGTTATTGAAATTCCGCAAACATTCCGAGGCGCGTTGGACAATGAACGATTCTGAGAATGTGCCATCGAAGTTGCGCGAGGGGAGGCAAGGGTCGGTTCGTCCTGCACAAAATAACACAGCAAAGATATGACGTAGGTACTAGCCGATTGGACAGTAATAACTCGCTGTTACTTACTTTTGCATAAATTGCGATAACTTCAATTTATACCAAACACAAAACTGTAGGTGTGTACACAGAAAACAAGACTTGTTGCGCACGTTAAGCCACTGCTGTGAGTTTTGTTTGGAAACCTGGAAATTTATGACATTTCTTAATGCACGTGTGAATTACTGGTAATATTAAATAGTGTCTAGCCAAACGCTGGAAGCTCAGATTCGTTGTTTTTCTTTCCATGTTTGTGAATCGTGCTGTCGAAAAGAATTTTATCTGCTTTAGGTTTAGTCGTTTCAGAATCAGTGAAAAACTCTCAAAAGTTTCCTCGATATTTCAGAAGCCGACAAGCATTCCAATTTGCAAAATTATACAAGATTAAATAAACGTCATGCGTGCCGCAATGGCAGACAAACCTTTGTGATACAATATTGCAACAGCAGAACAATTGAAAGATAAGGAATTGTGGCCACTGTGAGGGCATTTACGTCCGCCTGCGCTTGACAAGCGATCTATTATCACATTGACCTTAGAAGACACGTGCATGTTTATTGAAAAGGTATAGTTTTTTTTGTCTGCAGCACGTAGCAGCAGCGTTGCTTATTTTCAAAGAACAAGAAAACAGCCATCAAGCTTTCTCCTTACGTAGGACCTCGTGACGAAACATCAAACCGCTATCGTTGCTATCACAGCTTATGACAGAACGCATTTTTTCACGCTTTCAACTCGCACTCCTCGCTATTGACAACCTCTCGCTTTGATTCGGTGACGTTGCGGTGATGTCACAGGTACGTCATGCGCCTGGTGCCCACTAGAAAAATCCAGGAACGTGACTGAACTTTTATATAAAGCGTGAGTGGGAAAGAGTTGAACAGGTGAGAGGAATTATTTTGTCACCGAAGGATTTCGGATTTATCACTTTTGGATTTACTGCCAGGAATGAACAGACAATGCCAAGGATCGATTTCTTTCTGCAACCGTCAGGCAAGTTCATTTTATGGCTGATGAATTTGTGATGAAGTTTTGAAGTGTTTGTTGAAATATGTGGTGACAACAGTTGCATTTGAAACAACTAACTGTGTTGTTGTTTATCACGCAACTTTGTACCACTCCCAGTTTTCATTCTGTCCTACAGTGGCAACAATCCTATGAATATTTAATCAAGAAGGCTAGTAGCAATGCAATGTGACAATGCAAAAACTAAACGTAAAAACCAATACATTCTTTTCTGTGCCATAGTTGTCGTTCTCAAAACACCAGAAACGTGAAAGATGTTGATGTTACCTGTAGTGGCTGTAATCTCATTTGCCGGAAAAAGCAGTGATTGCAGTTTGCTTGCTGAACGAGCGGAGGTTCGTTTAAAATTCGCTTACGGTGGAAAATGCACATATTGTGTTGATACTCATACTCAGGCAGTTCAAAGCAGTGAATCAGTACCTGAACAGTGTGTGGTGAAGTGGCAAATATGAGCTTAATTAGTACCTTCTCTTCTTGTACATGATTGAGAGTGTCGTAGTTTATAGCATAGGTAGCGGAACGGGAGGCCGCATGGGCCTAGGCCCCCACTCTTTTTCTGGGGGGGGCTGGCCGCCACTTTTAAATGCTTGTGATATCACAATAGCCAATTCAAACCACAAAAGTTTTCCATAATTTTTTTGACGTGCACTTCTGCCCTCCACTTTGAAAAAAGTTCCGCCACCCATGGTTTGCAGCGTGTCATATGTGTATTGGTCGAACGAAGATCGTAAGATATGAGCTTAGAAAGAGGAAATCTTTGTGTTTGGCGATTGGCTTTGCGGTCTTGCTTACGGTCTTTCAAGGTAACTTTGATTAAATTTCATGCAGAAACGCTGTTGTATTTACTCGCAAAATAGCACCTTACTTTTTGTTTCTGATGACGTCTTCCACATCTTGCCAGCTGAAGCATCGCTAAGAACCAGGTCAATGCAAATATTTAGCGATATTTGATAAATTCTAATCAATAGAACCGCGAAGTTACTGGGTGGCAAACCAGTTGGAATGTAGCTCAGTACGACTGAAACCTTGATTTGAAAACAACAGATCCTGAAAAGGGTGTAAACAGCGAGCGAGCATGTGAGAAACTCTAACAACAAAAGCAACAGCATAAATAATAGTTTGGAATGCTTGGTTCGCCGCTGTCAATACTCGCGGCCCGATCTTCGAATTAACTGTTGCAGATTTCACGTCGTACTTTACATGCTACAGGCTGTTTCTCTCCACAAACCTTTGCAGTCGGCGTATGATATACTTTAACGGGTCGTATGAAGGAAAAACAAGTTATAGTCAAACGTTTTTGAAGATTTATTATAATGAATGATCACCGAGCAAACATTAGGCTGACCTGTGATGTTCATTCATAACCATATTTGGCGCCGATCCGGAAGTCAAGGGTAAAACGCCGCTCGTTCATTGGATCGAATCACTGATCACGTGGTTCGGTCACTTCCAGCTTGGCTCATGACCTGCAATCGATCTCCTGCTGCAGCTCAGTGCGTCTCACTGAGGCTGAGGCAGTCTACGTGACAGAAAGCACAGATGTGCGCAATGAAGCATTACTGGAGTCACATGACTTTACTGACTTGCTCACTTTCGATCAGTATCCAATTTCGCGCCTTTTGTACTCATTCTAGGAGGTGAGCAAGCACGAGGTTGCAGCTTTACTTTAGGCCAGAAAGCTTAGCCCTGGACATAATCAACCCACTTCTTCCGTTCGATTGGAATTGTAAAAGGCATCGAAGCTGGAAGTGTTTAGTGAAACCGTTTCTGAAATATTCGTAAAGGCTGCGCAAGGACATTAGGTCCTTTATGCCTTACTGTTCAACCAAATTTTGCAAAAACATACTCAATTTGAATTCAGCATGAAATTTCTCATAAATTTGCACTGTAGTTAGCGATAAATACTTGAAGAATGCGATTTTCATGAAAGTGGCTTGCGTCACTAAACTTGTTTGCTGCTGACAGGTTAAAACGGAGCAGCCATCAATGCAACCTACGATCTGTGAGACGTGAAAGCTATGAGATATAAAATAAGTATCCATGCTTAGATCAACGGATTTTACGGACTTTAGTAGATCTCTTTTTCTTTTGTCAAATCAAAAACTGAAATTGTTTCGTTGTTTCAGAACGTTTAAGAACTTCACGGAATGCGGTTTAAAGATGCTTCGAGCGTGTACTGATATCGCAGTGAACGCAATCCGTTGATCTAAGCATGGTTGCTTAATTTACATCTCATAGCTTCTAATAGGTCCCCTGCATTGACGATGATGGTCGTGTAGTATGCCTTGATTTTCATCTAACAACCGATCATTCACTACAAACTGAAAGTGCCCATGCGTTAAAGCTTTGATATCGGATTCGTATTCAGGTTTCTTTCTCTCATCGAGCTAATCACTAGAGTTGATTAGCGTCAGAAAATCTCAGCAGCATAACAATTGCGAATCATCGTAACAAACGCCTTTCTTGCGCGATCGGGTCGAAACCCGTCCGCGGAGCTCAGATTGCGATCTTAGTTCTGCGTTTCGCTACCGCTAGGAGGTGCTCTCCTACAAAGCGGGGTATCGTCGGGGAAACCAGTGTTTTAGAAGACGCCCGGTGTTTCAGTATTTTATGTGCGAGAGGAACGTAGATATCGTCCAGTGGTCACCGGTTTTGATATTTTCGTATCATCTTTTCGGAAGAATTATTCTAGAGTCAGTCATGAGGTACATGTAGTGCCATCATCAGCGAGAGAAGAGTTGCCATACGTTCAGAATTTCCCAGGCATGTCACGAATTCCGGTGTTAAAATTTGTGTCCGGAAACAAATAATTTCAAAAAATGCTCTAATGTCCAGACTTTTGACACTGAGTAAATTACATTTAACTTGAAACAATTTGCATGTGCTGTTAAAATAATAACTTTTACTTCTTTGGCTGCTTCCAGTGTCCACAATAATTTGAATCGGTAGTTGCAAGAGCATACTGAAAATGCTGTATAGTGCTCACTTGTGGTCGCGAAAGGTAGCCATTGACAGCGTCAGGAATTCTGCCTCTTCAGATTTGGTCTAAGCGAGAAGCCAAAGAGGCTGTACCCCCATTTGCGGTTGGTGCCCCGTTGCGAGGGATAGTAACGAATTTGTTATTTAATCGTTTTGATTACCGTTTTTCTGTTTGGTTCCCTTCAACAAAAAAAAACATGCGAGGTTGCAGTTTTTGGGTTTGATTTGCAACAGCGAAGTGGGTGACTTGGTTCGCTTCGGTAAGTTGGGTGTGGAATATATTTGGAAGTTACACATTTTCCGGTTGGAAGCGTCGTCACGGAAATGACTGAATGAGACTCGCTGAAATCCAGATTTTAACATAACATGGTGAAATGGTGTGGTAGTTAGTTTTTCTGGGCTGGTCCTTCGGCAACACAAATGTCGCCAAACTCAGCTATACATTTGAAGTCGACTGTATTAAATGATACATGTAATGATGTTAGCGGAAACATGGATTCTCGCAGCCGTGTGTATAGTCTTCATGGAGAACTGCAGGTCAGTGGTGAGCGGGGAACGTAGCAACTCTCCCTGCCATTGACGTCTCGTAAAACCCGCACGTCATCATCGCAGAAACGTCCATCGCTGTTACCTCGGTTTTATACGTCAGCGACCGATGTCGTATTCAAAGGGTTTGCGCAGAGGGAAAGTTTATTAATTGTCAAGAAAACGAAATGCAGCACACTGCAGCCTACTATAAACCGTTCAAGAATATTGGAAACGCAAAATTGTATCTGGAAGCACTGCGAAGCAATCGTGCGCATCTACCGATTCACGTCGCTGCGCCATCCACCAAGCTCGATTCGGGCCATTTCGAATTGCACGTTGATGCAACTGCCGAAAGCCGGAGTTTTTTCTCCACAATTTGTAGCATTCTCGAATGGTTTGCGATTATAATCTTGTGATGCTACTCCGCTCAAATTCCATGTTTAAATGTAAAACAACATGGATAAGATGTGACGTCAACAGCGGTTGATTTGCCTTGCTTTGTCTCCAGACAAATTTGGTTTTGAAAGAAAAATAGTTGTGAAACCTATTCGCGCCACGGCAGTAAGTGGAAAAAGACATTCCATTTTATCACCGTCAGTGAAATAAGCGGCTAGCTGTCTAATCTTCCAGTGTAGTTTAAAGTGGATTTTCAAGTGCTTGCTTCGTATCACCAACTGGCAATAACAAGGAGATTTAAGGATGATGCTATCAATGTTAGACTGTGAATTCCGTTACCGTGCAAAGTTGTTTATTTGATTAAATGAACGACACCAATTCGCCAAATTTTGTGGCAGCTTCTTCAAATAGGAACACATGGGCTTGATTCCCATCAACATTATGAAAATTAAAGAGAAACCATGTGAATTGCGATTAATTTTGAGTACCAAGTCCACTACCCACGTGCTTACAAAAAGAAACGACCACCCTGAAATAATCGCGTCATCCCAGGAGGCGGCTACTTTCACGACTTTGAAAAAATTAAGAAACGCGCGTAGGGCTGGATTTGACTATAGGCGATTAAGTTATTACTGGACTTGAGTTCTGCGACGTCCGCTCCAGTTTAACTTACCTGCAACTGTCTCTTTCAAAGTTGAAACTGAAGATGCCGCCGGGCATGGCCTGCAATCGCTTTGAAGTTGCAAACAGTAGAAACACTTGAGCGTGTTTCGCTGACATTCCACGCCGTGAAGACTCAGCGAGTATATTAAAACTAAGCCTGAAAGGCGTCCAGTTGCATATGGATAGTTAATCTGCAGACAAGACTATTTCGAACACTTGTATATATAAATATGACGTGAACCAACGAACTAAACAATCACGCGATACAGAGGAAACGAAGAAAAGCAAAATCCGCAATTCAAAATCTGCAACACTTCGCTGAAGGTTTTTGAAATAATAATTTTATTGGTAGATGCATTAACTACTTGTTGCAGAAGTTTCTCACAAGAACGTTTCTTACGGAGTCAGTACACTAAGAACTTTGCTGTTGTTGCTGTCGCCAAGTGGTGACTTTTCACTAAAAGTGCATTGAAAAAATACAGTATCATCAAAAAACCGAAGGATATCAGCATAACATTTCACTGTGATAATATAACGCTGCAAGTAGAAGTCACAGACTTGGTTCTCTTCTCCTCGCTCCGAGAGCCCTCGACATATTCACCCCCGTCAGCGCTTCTATAGCTTTCGGTATTTTGGCCACAATGTCCAGAACTTCGCTTGTTAACCTCGCTGGGCCAATATCGCCATCCCCGCTTGCCACCACTGTCACTGACTTGACTGACGACAGGGGGTTGGCCACCTCGGCGGCGACCTTCGGCAGAATGTTCAGAACCATATCAACCACAGCAGCTTCTCCGTAGTGCTTCCAAGCTTCTGCTTTCTTTGCCATCTGCAGAGCCTCCGCTTTGGCCTTTGCTTCGACTGCAAATGCCTCAGCGTCCCCTTTCACTTTGATTCCTATCGCTTGCGCCTCCGCCTCCAAAATGATCTTGTTGCGCTCGGCAAGGGCCAAGGTTTCAAGGCGATATTTTTCAGCCTCGGCTGGTTTTTTAACAGTGGATTCGAGTTCCTTCTCTTTTCTGAGTATTTCCTGGTCTTGCACTTGTATTTGCTTCCCACGTTCCTCAACGGCAATCTGCATCTCAGCTTCTTTGATGGCCTGCTTTGACTTGGCCGCCTGCAGATCGTAAGCGAGCTCGGATTCTGCCCGTCTCGTCTCCACCTGCAATCAAGTGACTGCGGTATCCACAAAGGTAACAAGCAAGCGAATCAATCGGCAAATACTTTGTACGAAATCAATTTCACGTAACACCACACATCCTGCGTTGTTTGCCAGGAATGTTTAAGTCAGTTTGTCAATATTGTTTCAAATAATTGAAAGTCGCACGGTAACATGAGGCCAAGACACAAAAATCGATCAAATATAAAATGCACATAGCAAGTTGCGTTAGTGCGTCATTAAGCAACATATTACGTGAAAATTGTTTTAAATCAAAACATTCGTTTCGTAATGTCGCGACTCGAGGAAAGTGTCCATGCTGTTGTGGTGGCGTGACAAATCTTAAAATTCTGCCTGTAAACATGAAAGAGAAAATGTCCAGCAATATGTGTACCATTTGTTTTGTGAAGGTCAATTTTCCTGCAAGAGATTTTGCGGTGAACTTCATCGATATCAACCACAGTTTAGCTGGGACTGAATCGTTAAACGTTTTGGAAAGAAAATGAAGCAATTTCTCAGTAAAATCGGTTTTGCAAGGATCTTCTAATTTCTGCGTTTACAGAAAACAAAAATTTCCACTTTTCTTCAAAAGCACAATTTCTATGGTGATACTGATCAGCCTGAAATCGCCGAAATCTATAATGATGAGTGAAAAAGCAAATGCTGTTTGAAAACTTTAGGCAAAACTTGGCAAAGTTAGTTTAACGGTAGAAAAGTCTCTGCCAGCGCTGTTTACGTGAGTCAGTCAATCGTTAAACGCTTCGTCGCTGACCTTGACCGAATATGGTCATCGAAATGCTTGTTACACCGTCTTACCTCGACGTCATAGGACGCTTTCTTCAGCCGGTAATCTCTCTTCGCCTTTTCAATCTCGCTGTCGTTCTCGTACCTCGCCTTCATCCTTTCCTGATGCGCGATCGCCTCCTTTATTCCCGCGTCGCGCATCGACAGCGATTCGCCGACCTTGGCGTCGCGCTGGATCTGAGCGACCCGCGTCATGCCGAGCGCCCTGAGGTAACCCTCGTGGTCGGTGATGTCCTTGAGGGTGTACGAGACAATGATGAAGCCCATGTGCACGAGGTCGGACGAGGCGCATTCCAGCACCTGCTGTGCGAACTTCTTCCGGTCTTTGTACATTTCCTCGACCGTGAGGTTGCCCATGATCGCTCGTTGATGGCCTTCCAGCGTTTCCAGTATTATTTGTCGCACTTGCGCTTGGGACTTGTCGAGGAAGTGCGCGCAGGCGTTGGCGAGCATCTCGCGGTTGTGGCTTTCGATTTTGACCTGCGCGACGCCCGTGCACGAAATCGGAACCCCCTTCGATGTGCAAACGTCCACGCTGCGAATCTGCAAAGTTGTGATGCCGAGCGATATCCGTTGCAGTCGTTGTACCACCGGCCACAC
>Ga0210059_1000543_pt1 | contig 49017 bp, 27 predicted proteins | sample Ectturendosymbi2_FD_188042 | JGI IMG/M metagenome (GOLD analysis project Ga0210059, IMG submission 188042) | Ecteinascidia turbinata endosymbiont from Florida, USA - Sample 2 (SPAdes) (version 2) | ecosystem: Host-associated > Tunicates > Ascidians > Unclassified | place: Key West, Florida...
GAAGAAAAGATGATGATTTGCGGGTGCAGGTAGCGGCAGCCGGAAGGCGGAGACCGCTCTGCGATAACAAAACGTCAGCGTATGTCGGACATCTCGCGCGTGACATCGCCCGAAGCAGTGCATCTGGTTTTTTTTGAGGTTACGGCGTGACAACGACCAACGGGCAAAGACTTCGGACAATTAAAGGATTTTGGCAAATATGACAACGGAGCTTAAGCCTGCTTGACAGCCTGGCAGTAGGCAGCACAGTCACGTGATCACTGATGAATGCCAAAGCAAATCAATCCGTTCAATCGGGTTGTTCACGCTAGGCAGACGGGAAAACTAATGACTGGGTTAGATCATCGGAGGATAAATGTTTAATAGGACGCTAGTTGAAAGCATGTTTCTCTGTCATAACCCAAATACACACGCCATTGTCTGCATACAAGTGACGCATTCACGTGGTATTTGCAAAATTTGCAAGCCCTGGCCTTTTTTTGAACTGGAACTGCAACTTTTTCGTGAGTTAAAACTTTAGGAGATGACATAACCTGAAAATGGACTATTGTACACATAAAAGAAGTGTTTCCTGCATTTGCACGACGCATCTAATGGACTGTGCACATTTCCATTGGTGTGTATTTGAAGCAATTTACAAACCAGCGATTGTTTGTTTTTATTTCTGTTTGTCGGTCACGTCGCTACATGTTCACACACGTTTTATAGGATGTGACAAAAACAAAACTTTCTATATCTTGGAGATTTCACGTACCACAATCTCATTATTCTCAATACTGCGGAAACCGCGGTAAATGAGATGCTTGTATTCTAACCGTGTTATGCAAACGTGCTTATTCAAGCAGAACGCTCCTTCAAATGCAAGGTAATAACGAGAAACAAGCAAAAAAGTGCACCCAACCATAGGCTGCAACCAGCAGTTGGTCCACACTGGCCAGTATAGTTTCGGTAGACATCACTAAATTTCAAAAACTCTTGCTTGCTCCATCACCACTAAGGAAAGGCGCCCACCAGTTTTTTAAAAATATTTTTTAACGTTCAAATAGAGACTGGGAATCTAGCAGTCTGAGACATTCTTTCAATGAAAGCATCACGCAGTAAACCGCAACAAGCGAGCTTTCAAAGAAGCCTGGGAAGCGAGAAAATTGTGAAATAAATTCAAAATGGCCGACGCAGCATTCGAAGCCGAAGCTGGATCTACGACAAACCGAACGTGCGCGCAAAGATACTCGCCTTGCTTGGCTGTTTCGGCTTCAGCTTGATGCTGATGAAGACGTCCAGCGACTCCATCAACTGACTGCTTTTTACCGCTTCGTCGGCAGCGCTCAGATTCTCGTCTTGTTTCATGTCGAACATGAGCACGAGAGGAAGACAGCCCTGAAATCCAGAAAACTCAATAAACAAACGAACTGTAAACACCTTTGCCGCCTCGGTATAGGAGGGGTTGTCGAAGCCAAGATTCCCGTTGCCTTTCGCAACCGCTTCGTCTCGGCCAATCACACCACAATTCACATGAGCTTAAACGGTGAAGAAATGCGTGTCCTACTTTCTTTCTCGAAAACGCCGTATAATGAATTGTTAAACAACGGGATTGTTCAGGCACTGCATGGAAACGACAGCCCTGAGAGCACATGGAGATTACTATGCGAGTTTTTAATAACGGTGTTTTTCAGGAAGACAAAATCAAAGAACGTACAACCCACTGAGATATAATCAACTGAAGAGGCTAGGAAATAAGCTGGTGAAGTTAATCAAGGAACACAAGGCAGGTCATTAATAACACGGTGTCCGGGAGAAGATGAACAAAACGCTAGTCATCATGAAGGCAAGAGCAGCGGGCAAACTCACCATGAGTCGCTGTCTTGCATTGACAACCGCTTCGACAGGACCTGTCACGAATATAGTGCTCTTCTTCGGCATGCAGTTTGGGTCTGGGAATCGGATCTGCAGTTGGAAACATAGAAAATTATGATTGGAGACAAACCCGAGTAGCAAGGATCTTCTAATCCAGCTATGTACAACCCGCGGCCTGCATGTGGCCCAGTCAGGCGCGTAACTAGGGAGGGGGCGCAGGGGGGCTTTATCCCTCCCTGGAAAAATGTGTTGGATTAGTTCAAAACTATTGGACAAATTTTAAAAAATTTGGGCCCCTCCCAGAAAACTCTAGTGTCCCAAACTGGGTACGGGCCTGGGCCCAGTCGAAGGTTTTGTGCGGTCCAGTTAAGGTTTTCGCTGTAGCAAAAGTATCCTCACTGATAACCTGTCCTTATTTTGATAACCTTGAATTTGACATTTTTTATGAAGGTGGTCTTCAGTGCCACTTTATCACGTCTGTTGCCATTGCAGTTAGGATTCGAACGCTTTCAGTACATTAGCTTAGTTTGCTAAGATCAAAGTAAGCCATTCAATGTGCGGCCCTCATTAATACGCCATTCATTGTGCGACCCTGGTTAAGATAGTGACATATTTTTTGGCTCAGTAAGTCAAATTCTGACATTGCAGTTCTAACTGAAACAAACTTGCCGCATATTAGCTGTGAACGGAGCTTTGCGCTATTGTTGCGTCACAATGAAAAGAAAAACGTGAACTTAACGTTATGGTTGCGTCACAGTTACGAGAAACATATGCGCCTTATTCGTGATGTAACACAAGAACAATTAAAGATTCCGATTACCAGCGCTAGTATCTGATAAGCGCTTAACCTTGCCAGTCAATGTTCGAAAGCTAAGTGGTGTCTTCAGGCAAGAACAACCGGCCGTCTGACTGTACACCACAAACCGCTTTCGCGTTGCTTCCCCATGGCCAAGCCGTGCCACGTAGCATTCGAGAGCAAACGCGCGTGACAACCAAGCGGTCAACAGCAGCGAGACACTGTCGCAAAGCGCGAAAGGTTTGGCAGTAACGCGCTCGCGTGACAGGAACACGCAAGACGTTGATGAAAACAAAAAATGATTTACTGCCGATCCTTAGGCCTGCATCACAGCGTGCCTCTTTCGATGGATTACAATGTATCAGCGAACTGCTTTCTCTGGAGAAAAATGCGCCGATCATCATCAAAGGAGTGGCTGGCCAGCGCTCGATCAACAGCTTCACTGCTGTCATGTCGCGCATGCTTCGTGCGTTTGGAATTAATGAAAGGGTTTGCAGCTGTACATCAACGGGCGCTTTGCATTGGTCTTGCAACTAAAGCTTAGGTCAGACGCGCTGGAGTACCAGCAACTGGCAAACTACCACCGCAGAAATGTGCAAACAAGCCGGCAGACAATTACAGTCGTAGGGAATAATATTTACCAAGCTTATTTTCGTACTTTCTGCTGACGTAAAACCGCCAGAAAAACTGCGCTGAAAGCAAAAATAGATGAAAGCCGCGATAAAGGTGCGTCATGCGAGGACTTTGCAAAAATTTGCAACTTCTTCAATGTAATGCTTTTTTTCCAGAAAAACAGGCGACAAAACCGCTGATTTCGAGCACCATTGGCAATTTACTGCAAAACTTTTTGTTTTTTCTTAGGCAGAATCTAAATTTTGGTCGATGCAAGCGGAACACCTCGCTAAAAGAGATGAAAAGCTTCTCTGGTAGCTTTTGCACTAAAGGTAAAAAAACTTTCTACGGTTGATTCTCACACGAAATTTAATCACCAAGCCGATTATCGGTGATACATATTCGGGTTATTGTAATCTAATCTCGCATCCCAACCGCAAAATGTTGCTGAAGAACATCACCTTGCGTTGTGCTAGCGCCCGGGCGAAGCGTGCTTTGCTAGGTAGCCATGTCAACAACCCGTCACTTGATGAGATAAACATTACGGAACGCAACAGCTAGCCGCTTCTATTCTAATGCGACGAACACGAGCTGCAGTAATGTATACACGGTGGCCTATTCTAAGCGTGATCGAATCGGACAAATAACGTCGTGTAATCTAACGCCACGTCACTCCTCTACCCACGAAGGAATGCTTATCGCTGTCTTGATTTGTCTTGTACAGTCACAGCAGGATTCTTGAAATACAGCAAGCTGAAGGAGCATTCGGGCAAAAGCCCATTGTTTCTAAACGCGTGTTTAAATACGGAGCACTTGATAACAGCCGGTCGCTTTTTGATGCATGGCAGGTGCGCGAAAATATGAACAACTCCAACAGTATAGTTGCATCACAATCACGCCCTTATCTCGAACAGTTGCATCACAATCACGCTCTTATCTCAAGCACGTTCACCCGCACAGTGTATCTCGTTCTTGTCTTGCGTCAAGATCGTTCGCTTTCAACGATGGGGGAATTTTCCCCGAGAAGGCAAAAACACGTCACTCACGCCCTAGTCGCTGTTGTTGAGTCATGTTCGCCTTTCTTTCCAGGAATTGGCTTAAACACCAATAACATAATTAATCAGCAACTGATTTTCTCGTCATCTCCTCAAAACGCTTGTTGTGCTTCGAGACGCTCGAGCTAGGATTTTTTGCGGTCATTTTTCGGTCACAGACCGAATTTTTTTTGAAACGACCGAAAAAAAGTATGTCAATTAGGTCATAATGTTCGCAAATATACCGGTAGACTATAGCGAATACTTTTACGGCGAGCTTTAATACTATTATCGGACAAACGACCGAAACGTCTCAGCGAAAAAAAAAACAGCGCTCGAGAATCAAAGTTTGAAACGTGCGCAGCAAACGAAACTGTGGAACACACCGCGTAAAATCGTGCAGAGAATGAGACTTTAACCACGGGGCGGAACATCCACACCCTACCGTGGATCAGCCGTGGAATTAACCGATCAGCAAGGCCCAGCCACTGCAGCCGGATCTGCAACCCGTTAGCTGCGTTTCTGCTGAAGCCCGATCGAGGCCCTGTGCACGCTCCTCAGCAAACCGCGAAACGCTCATCTCTTGCCATAACAGCGAATTACTTGTTTTGCGATTCAGAATCGCGCAGTGTTGGAAAAGCACCGCGGGCTCCTGTTTCAGATCGTCCCGAGATTGGAACTCCTCCGACCTGCGGATTAAAGCAGCACCGAGCTGTCGCAGGAAAGTGAAGTTTTGGTGGGAACAATGGGGACGCAGCGAAATTCGCCGAACAGACGATTCGCGTCTGTGAAAGTCGAACTGCATCCACACGAGACCAATACCCTTGCGGGACAAAGCGAGAAAAGCGCCGAACGATCTTTCGCTGCGATCACCTCGTAGATCACGCAGAGCCGGATTAGGGTGGTGGCAGACATATTACAGCGGTGCTTTTTAATCTTTACAGCACACTGCAACCGGCGAAACCGTTCCTTGGCTTGGGGCAACACTGGTATAAAAACATGCCACTAAATTTTCGGTTCTCCTTAATGCGCTGCTGGTTTTACGCGCTATGTTGCCTTGTCCTTGTCCCAGGCAGACAGGCTGGCGCTTGTAGATTTTTATCAGGATCGAGAACTTTCGCCTCACAAAAGGTCTGCAGGATTACCGGGGTCGTCACTATACTTCCACGTGCATTTCAAGATCTGTTTGGTCGATATCGCTCTGCCTCGGCCAAGAATGCGCGCGTTCTTTGCCATTTTTCCGAGCGGAAGTCACAAGCGAACCGCAAGTCATGACCGTCACGCGCGAGTGAGCAAGAGGTCAACCGTAAATTAAGTGATTAGCAAAGCAACCAATGCCTAGGGCTTCGACATGAAAAAGGTCGGAAAAGTTTGAAAGGATCGCGAGAAAGACCGGGGCGAATGAACTCTGCGGACCACGTTTCAGCGGGTATCAATACGGTCAGTAGGATGTCGAGGTACTAAACCCAAACACAAGCTGATTGAATGATTTAATCAAAATCAAGAGAAACCTAACGACGCAATGCTTCTGTAAAGCAACGGCGGTTATTTACACCGGGAAGCCAGGGTCTTGGAAACAAACAATATTGCATCTTGGCGTTCACTCCTGGCATAAACCTCCGCTACAGCCTATCGCGACCATATCTTCAATATCGTAAGATACGGCTCTGTCTGAGGCCGTCTACGACGGTCATTTTCCAGCGCACATCTGGAAAAGACGCTCTGACCGATGAAGAAGAAATCGACTCAGCAATCCCGCAAGACAATGAACTCTGGTTATTTAGTGCGTGTTGACTACGGATCTCGCGAGCGACGAGAGTCATAAACAAGTGATTCTAGTGGTTGGAACGCGTTCGCAAAAGCATGCGTCGGATCCCACAGCGCAGGCGAAAATTAACCGAAAACATTGGCACGAGCGGTAAGCCGGCGACGACTTGCCACGCAGTTCAGTTTGTGCGCGGCGTGGTGGCTGTGACATCACAGTATCGCCCCAGGTGGTGTTTGGCTTCGAACAAACTGGACTGTCAGTTGCAGTTTGCCTCGAAGAACAAAAAAATGGGATTCAAGTATGTTACTTCAACGTAGTTTGCCGATGGGATGTCTCGTATCGCAGGCAGCTACACGGCTGATCTCCGCGTGAAAACACGGGCGGGCTTGTTTCGTAAACAGCTTTTGTTTCTCCGGAGCGTCATTGAATTGCATACTTTCGCTCCAGGTCTACTTAAAGCGAAACTACTACCACTGCGGTGACCAAGACGCCAGTCGTCAGCGTGGGTTGGAGCAGCTCAGGTTGTGAAAAAATCCAGTCGTGAAAGCTGAAAAGTTTTTACTTCTGCCGCTCAGAGATCGTTAGTCTGCCAACATCGCTGTCAGCTGGAATCTCTGAGCAAACAGCGCGAAGCTGCGCGCAGCGCCAGCGAAACAGATACCGCGGGGGCTTAAAACTTTGGCAAACAAAGCCCTGCAATGCAACACAACTGGGAGAAGATTTTAAAGAATTCGGTCTGCTTGTTCGTTCAGGCTTAGAGTCGTCCGGTCGACTTCAGCCGATGCTTCCGCGGGACCACAACATAAGAGACGCTGCGCGTTTTGACACAAGCGCCAAATACCAAACTGACCTGGGCCCCTGTTCTTTGCATGATGTGCTTGACGTTGGCGGCGTTCCTCCCCAGCATGTACGAATGCTGCTGCGGTGCGACCTCCATCTGTGACGTCACAGGGACCTGAACAAGAAAACGTGACCTCGCGCATTACTTCGCGAGGTCTGCCCGACCAACCATAGACAGTGCGCACACTGGCAAATTCGCGCGATTCCCACGCTGCCTGCAGGCCCAACTGCGAAAGGTGCAGCGAAAGTGAAATGCTTCGTCTATTCTGCAGGGTCCTAGGCAGGTCTGTAGCCACAGGGGGGCATTTGGGAGCAGTGCCCCCCCCCAATTTTTTAGTGCCCGCCGAAATTTTGTTGTGCCCAGAACATTTTTTATTAAAACGTAATAAAAACAAACAATTTCCACCGAAAAATGTATTTCCCCCCAAACTTTGAAACCTGGCTACGGGCTTGGTGATAGGTACCTCCGTGTTAAGTGTGTGAAGCTTGTCGCACGGTCGGGCACACGCCCTGCCCATCTCACCCTCGGGTTTGACATGATTACGTAAGTCGACCGTTGGGTGTTCACGCATGGGTGGTCGGCATCAAAAGCGCTTGTCGGAATGTGCAACTGCACAGGTCACTTATTTCTTGGACAAGAGTTAACAACAACAACAAAACGCCTGAACTGCGTCGATTGCTTAAATGCAAACTATTTCGGAATAGCAACACTCCCGACACAACTTCGATATGGTAAGAATACTTATCAAGCAGACTAGGACACCTGGTGGGGTGGCCTCGCAACCTGTTGCAAACGTACTCGTCGAATGAAATCGCAACAAAGTTTTCACATAGATGAGCACAAGGGCACAGGCGTGACTGCACGGGTGGGAACAAGACTTTGCGGACATGGAAATCTTAAGCGCTGTTGCAGTTCTTACCGTGGTTACTCCGGCCAGGTGCTGCATCAGCTTCGCCGTTCCCTCCTGTGAACAGAAAGGACAAGCAATGACAAGCGGCGCGTACTCGCAAGGTTCTAAAAACATCAGTTGGAAACGCAACGGCGCATAATTAGAATGGAAAATCCCCATTTGCGACAAAAGCGTTTTTCAAACCGATGGTGCGTGGGAAGCCAGCAAACGTCACGAGCGTTCGGCGGTCTACGGTACACTACACACCCAGGGTTATTAACCTGGGGTCCGCGAATTTGATTAAGGGGTCCATGAATGTGATTTAAACGGTTGATGGGGGTTTGTTCTGACATTTCGAAAAGGTTAATAAGCTTTGCAGACACTTCGATTACTACCACGATGAATGAAACCTACTTTCGAATATTTATTGCAACGTTTCTTCTTGAGGGGTCCATAACATTTATTAGAATGTAGTAGGGATCCGTGACCCATAGCTGTTTAGGAAACGCCGCTCTGCACCATTACGCAAACGACAATACGATGCTTCTCTTGGTCTCGGCCGGTGAGAAATATGCCAGTTTTGTTTAACCCTGACGTACACGGGCTGCATTGCCACCGAAACATCGGTGCGTTCAATAACGTTTCAACCTCGACAACTCAGCTTTTACAACAATAGGTAAGCAATCTTTTCAAGGCCAAGTCCAAGTGTATCCACAACTATGCGTCAGACATTAAAACGTTCAAGTAGGTATATTGAAACGTTGATAGGAAGCAACAAGCTATCTACGAATTTGATGTTTTTGCATTAACTGCTTAAACATGGAAACATCACTTCAAGGATTTGATAAAGCAGGATCTGGTGTTAGTGGAACTGTTAATGATGTCAACGTTACAGGTGTAACTGTTTAAATACGCAAGCATCATTGCAAAAAATTTTAAAAGTAGTGTTTGCGTGCTTGGCTGCTTTCACTGCAAAACACGAGTGCAGTAAGAAAACGTCTTATTTGAAAAAAACACACACGCCAACACGCTGCCATTGGTCAGCTTGGAGGAGAATTGAAATTAACACATCAACTCGCGCGGCGACCACATCCGCTGCCAAGCTTACCACAAGGCCTGACATATTATCGTTCGATCCGCGAACTGTGCAGGTCGTGGTGCAGTAGGTCTTCGGCCGCTGTTTGAACTGAACGCTGACGTTGTAGTTTTGCACCACTTGCTGAATGGACGCTGAATTCGGGTCAGGAATGGTGCCAGCCAAGGCAAGGTCGAAGGAGACAACGACAGGTAGAAGCTCCTGGATATTGCGGGGCGAAAATTAAATGCAGTAAACAGAAAATATCTTTCAAATCCCCAGTGGTGGGAAGTAACGACTTTGTTAGAAAGTTTGTTAGAAAAGCTGCGTAAAACGGAGGCGTTGTTCACGCAGGTGACATTAAAATTTGCACTTTTTTAACACTTGCCGCTTGAGTTGGCTGGCTGATTCCTCGAAAGCGAACAGCAAACCTAGATCATTTGATTGCTGTTTCATTTTTTCAGTAACCTGACAGCGGAAGCAGCAGTAAATACGAACGGTTGAATGTTTGTTTGACGAGACTGTCTTCAGGTCCTAATCAACCAAGTAAACAAATTTTTACATGATATCGTGACAGGCAGCCACGTAGCGCTAAATTTTGCTGACAATGCGAAGCAAGCGATGCGTAACGTCGCCGAATTAATCGATCAAGGAAAGTTTCTTACCCGAATCTTCGCTCTGGCATTTTCGACACCGGCTGGCTGGCCTGCTATCGATACCTGGAAATAACGCAAACAAACGCATAGCGCGTTAACTATTTCACGCTTCGGTAGTCGCCTATCGGCGCCACGCAAAAACAGCTCGCTGCTGACGCAGAGGGTAACGCACAACAAGATTGTTACGTCATGGGAATTCGGCAAGCGGAAAATACACACAATTTGTCGGAAGCGCTCACGGGCGGCGGATTCGAACTTACTCCTGATTGCTCAACTACAAACAACTCGGCGCAACGTCTGCAACAACGCGGTTCCCAACCCTTGCTGCGTGGTACGAGACAGGTGGATGAATGTGTCATTCTAAATTTGGCAAGCGGCAGTCTTTACGCTTCTCTTAAACTAACAGGGTGAATGAAAACCAACCGCTGTCAAAATAACTTTATTCTGGAGCGTGACGTGGGCGATGACGTTTATTTGTTTCCATAATCTACTCTTCCAAGAAGACAGCACACCAGAATCAATGACTTTAAAAGCAACTGCATCTACGCACACTTTAAAAGCAACTGCATCTACGCACACTTTAAAAGCAACTGCATCTACGCACACTTTAAAAGCAACTGCATCTACGCACACTTCCAAATGAAGCGAACGGTTTAGTGGGAAATGTCGTTAAATTTAAAGAAAGGAGATGGGCGGTTTAATTCCACATTTCTGACATTTTTCTTTCGGGCAAATACGGAATAATGATGTGGACATAAGCGTTTTTAATTTTCTATCAATAAAAAGTGCGCATCTAAAGCGCTATAAAAAGTACAGACAAATAATCAAACGCGCGGACATTAAGCGCTATTAATTCTACTGGACATGGCCCTCATTAAAAACACCAACACAAAACTACAGACTTGAAATGAAACCCTGTTGAATGCTTTGAAATAAATTGCCTTCATCGTAAGCTAAATCCCGAATTTAGCACAAGACGTTGAAGAACGAAACATGCAGATGGTGCGACACACACAAAAAAGGGGCAACTAGTGCATTAACTCACCACATTGTAATCTTCGAATTAGTTATGAGTAGGGCAACCAAAAGTCAACAAAGTCAAATTTTTTCTGCCTTTTTTAAACCTTATGAAACATCCACAAAACAAATTTCACGCTCATACCATGAGGGAATCCCAAGTTATTATGTCAAAAAAGTCAAAATTTATCATTAGGTCAATTTTTCGTTGAGTCAAACTTTTCTTGCATCACAGTTTTTCTCTCTTTATTGATATTTTATTAAAACTACAACAACAGATATTGATATGCTTTTGCAAGTTTGGTTGCAATTCTATAATAATAATGGGTTTGTCGCGATTTCTGAGGTAATAATGTGGTTTTGCTCACCTCTGGACGATTGAATATTATGTAGGTCCTACATAATCCTCCATTGTAGGATAGGTGTGGCAAGGCAATGAAGCGTGGTCTTAAAGTACTTGGTTTGGTAAATGCTCAATCCATTAGGCATTACGCATATATACAGTGTTTCAACTTCATGATGTTCTCAGGTTTGACTGTGCTGTAGTTATTCATGTACTTATAATAAATCATTCCCAAAGTTAAACAACCAATTTTTTTAATTTCGAAGCATAGAGTGCATTAATATGCTTCAGTGTTAACCTCAACACCTAAGACTGAATTATTTTGCATTTGCAAACGCAGAAAATTTATAGGTCAAAATAAGGTCAAAATTATAAGTTTTTAGGTCAAAAAAATGGTTGCCCTAGTTATGAGGGCTTTTCCTTGTTTACTGGGCGACTTTTACTCTATTCCTAACGTGGCTGGTTTTCTTCATTCGGACTTCGCTAACGATTCAATCGGTGAGATGAACAAAAAAGATTCTCAGCGCAAATTTCACCTGAGATCTACAAATGGAAAAACACCGTGCAACAAATCAATTGTACACCAACAGCTTGTTTCATAACCCAAAATCAAAACTCTCGCTTCACATGCGTACATAGAAGGGGATTTCTCAGCACAATGAACATCAACAGACCGAGAAATGGATTAAGAACAAAAAGCCATATCACTCTTGAAGAGGATGTCTTGGCAACCAAAGATGACAAAGATTCAATGATGCCAGCCAAAGCCAATAACAGGCTTCCGGACCCGAACCCAGAGTTATAAATATCAGCTCTACAACGCAATTTTAAATTCATCATCATCAGACCATGGAAGATGACAAAATGAAATAAGAATATGGAGTAAACTTGTACGTGAAGAGGATGTCTGGGCAATTAAATAGATGATGCCGACTGTTGCTACATGCGGTTTAACCAAGCCGTTCCAACCTGATCGTGTCATACTACTTTGCTGCGACAACCGCGTCGAGAAATTTACGCAGCGCCGGAGGCAACCGTGCAATGAAATCATATGTTTGTGTGCCAAACACCGCGGGTTTCGATAAACCCGAGAACATCTCTTAAGCAAACACGAGATGGCAACCAGGCGTTCGTTGGGCAGAGTTGGCAACACGTGCGGAGAAACAGTATTTCAACCGGTGTAAGTATCACTTCTGAGAGGTGCATTGTCGAAAATCCCACCTCGTTTCACGACGACTACCACTATACAAGTTGTAAATGCAGTTGGAAACTTTCATAACAGCGAGCATTGACCACATTCCTAGTTCACCAACCTGGTTGCTTTTCTCAGCTGTGTTGCTTCGATTTGAATCTGGAAAATGGATGTGACATCCGGTTTCTTCCATGACTCGTTTGATGTTGTTCCCGCCTGGAAAGTTTTAAAAATGTTATTTAAGCGACTACAAAATGCAACGCGTCGTGTAATAATCGTGGATCAGTTGGCACGAGTGTATTCTGGGCGTGCAACAGTACCAGCCAAACCACAGACAAACAAGCATCTGCGTGAACCGCGGAGGTGAATAAACACCATCACACACTCGTCCTTCATCACCTTTTCCGATGACGTGAGAGTGCTCGGTGTGCGAGACGTCCATTTTCAACGTGACTCTGGTGCATTTCGTGTCAAGCACGCGCATCGTCAACTCCTTCGCTCGTGCAACGTCGGTCAGTTTGCCGCACACTTTTATGTGAGGATCTGTAAACAGAAGTGAGCGACTTGTATTAGTTTCATGGTGCATTTCATGAAGGGTGTGTGCGTGTGTAACTGCAACAGTCGACATAGCGAGCCCTTATAGTATTTGTCCCTTACATCCTTGTCCCGACATAGCGAGCCCTTATATTATTTGTTTCAAGTTTTTTTTTCTTTTTTTTACAGCAAACGCACTGAAAATCGTCAAAATAAGACATTGCGACTCGACCTTAAACAAATGCCTGCATCGGCTTATACGCAGTTTAAGGCTATGTGCTTTTCAGTCCAACTTCAGTATCAGTGCACTCCACGCATATTTCACCAGAACAGGAAAATGAACTAAACGATGTGAAAGGTAAGTATATACAAATAAAGCTCTGAAGTAACCACAGGGAAACAAACTTCATCTTTGAAGATCTTACTTCCCAAATGAAGCTTATTTCGTTGGTTACTGTACAATGCCTCGCCACAAATAAAACGCCCTTGAAACAGAGGTGACAAGGGCTTTTGGCAATGGGCTATCATAACTAGTAAGCAGGTAATTGCACCCGAGAGCACTCCAGACTGGCCAAGACAACAAACCATGAACAATTCTCTTTAGGCTTAGCGCCATCAAATACACTGCGGCCATTGAAATGAACTTCCTGTGAATACACTGCCCTATGTCTCACTTCAAGTGGGGTTAGTGGATGTGGCGCTATGAGTCACATTGTTGCACGAAACAATCTGCTGCTCATTCGATGGGGTTAAAATGTGTGTAAATCAGCCTCGTATCAGTCTCATCTGGTCATGTATACGAAGTTTTTGTACAAACAAAACGGCTGACGACTCGCGCTGCACGCGAACAACTGGCATGTTTACGGAAGCACGAACTTCGGAACTACTCGCACATTGTTTGCGTCGATTTGGTCGAAATCGTGGATCTGAGAGACAAAAGTAACATCTTCTCCTGAAGATGAAACTGATTGAAACTCAAAAGTTGTCCAAAGATTTGATCTTCCGCCGAGATAAAAAGTGCTACGAGCAGGCCATTGAGATTACAGCACTATTGAGTCCAGTTTTAACCAAATACAATTTTTAAGCCCTGATTGATCAAATTAACAGCAATGTACATAAAGACTGCAAACTAGTGCTGCGTTGCTGAGAAGCACATGGGTGTTAGATGCAGAGATTATTTGGCATTAAATTGCGACAATTGTTCCTAAAACTTACAACATTAAATTATTGTTTTCAACACCTTTACCAGGGCCGCAACCAGCTGATATTTTCGGGCCGAGGGCAAAATGATTGTGACGTGTTGTTATAACTAACAACTAAGCACGTTTTTGAACATTCCGGGCGCGCCTGCCTAACAATAAAACATTTTCCTGTCCTGATAAAAACATGTTTAGCACGCACTTAGGCACTGTTTTTTTTCTGTCATAAACCGGAATTTTTTGAAATGACCGAAGAAAATTACGTCATTGGTCAGAATGTCTGAAAATATAGGTTGATGAGCACTTCTACGGCAGGTTTTAATGCAACTTAAATGATCGAAATGTCTCAGCAAAAATTGACCGAAATGTCTCAGCGAAAAAAACAGCTTAGGCATAGAAGTGCATTTATCCTAGGGATGAGTGGCACATAACGGTCCGTTGAATCTGAATCACACTTACGTGACGTTGCAATTGTTCGACGTTGGCGTACAGTATTAAACGTGCGAAGAAAATCGAAAAACCGTTTTTTCAGGCCAAGAACACTTTATAAAGCGGCACGTAAAATGTTTTAAATAACGGATTGTTACAGATCTGAAAAAAGGAGATGAACAGCTTTCATTAGCGTGCACATACAACATACCCTGGGCCCAGCAGAACTTCTTCACATGAAGTAGGAATTTTGGGAACGAATGAACAAGAAGCATGACACGAAAAATATTTTTCACTGTGCCTGACACTTCAACAAAATGCCCTTTCATCAATTTGGGCGTCAATAGGCGAAAGAAAAGCCAAGCGCTTGATCGTGTTTGTCCAAAGAATGACTTTCCTCAACACACAATTGACGCCATAGCTGGGTCATTCATTTCTCATGTGCCATGTCCAAAACGGAATAAACCTTTGTAATAGAAGTTCGCAAAGCAAAAAGACCGTAAAAGAGATCCTAAATATCATTTTTTGGAAACGCCGTTGAAATGGTTCACCAAGGAAATACCCAGTCGCCCTCAAAATAGCGAACTAATCTGCAGAGTGATATCAAGAGCGAATTTCGGTCACAGGCTTAGCTGGCAAGATCGCAACGGTGTAAATGAACCTTTCACGGTTGAGTGACGCTGGCCGAAAATAGGCCGCTCCGACGAAATCAGCTTTTTAATAGGAATGCGTGGTTGCACGCCCAAAAACAATCGTCATGCTTCATAAGCTTCAAACTAAACAACATCTGCGTACGATGCAGAGCTAAACACGACCTGGGTCGTTTTCACTGCTTACAGGCGACCGTGCAAGTGCATAAAAGTGCAGAAAGCATGAAAATCACGGCGCAAACGAACGGTTCATCACCAACGAAATTGCGGAAATATCGACGATGGATGACAACACTCGAACTCGATTTGAAGGATGGTGTAAAGTTCCGGGGTATTGCCATGAAGTACTAAATCCCGCACAAGCATCTTCCACCTTGCATTTTTATTAATTTTATCAATGCAAAAGCTTCCTATAACCACCCACCATGTCATACTCAACATCGCCTTGCTGGAAATCACGAGTTGTTGTTGGCTGCTATTTTCTTTTCTTGAGGGGGGGAATAAACATGATAGTGGGTAGTTTATTTATTATTAATTATCTTTTTCTATGACATCTCCTGCAATAAAAGGTATTTACGACGTCTGCAAAGAACACCAGATCCAAGCATCTCTGTTATTTTAGTCCGTGTTTTGCTTGTGGTTTTTCGAGTTCTCCTATTAACCCAGGAAAAAATGCTGCGAATCGAATTCTTTTGCGAGTCTTTGTTGAGTGAAAAACGACGCAAATTACTGATGTCGGGAACAGCTGGCAAGTCTACAAAAAGTTCTCTTTTTTGTTCGATATTTGCACGGTAGCACTTCAGACACTATTCACTCATCGAACCTAGACGTGTGTTCCGGTCAGAGTCAAGTGCCAAACACGAACCGTTATGAACGCAAGCGCGCAGTCGAAGTCGACAGCACCTCGGTGTTGAAAAAAAAGAGACGAGGGTCTCGTAATATCGAGTGCTCATTATGACAAGCGATGCCGCAAGTGCTGCTTGAGCTCGCCCTGGCGTGAGCGACCCTTTGTTTGCATTGGGCGCTTTTTGGCGAAAACGACCTTCCCGCAAACGCGATAAATCGAGACCCTGGGCCGCGGTCGACAAATGATCTTCCGATTCCCGACGCGTTTCAAGCGCGACCGTGACGTATTTCGGAGCAGCCAATCGATGCGACTGCCTGTCTGAGGAGCACATCGATCTCGATCACGGTCGCTTTCCGTCACGGGAATATTTGGAGATGTTGGCAATATGACCGCCATACCGAGGTTGCGTGCCGCTTTTATTCACCGTAAAACACTCTCCGATGGCCTGATCGCCATGGTGGGTCACCACAAGCAAATCATCTGTAAACAACAGCTCGTAGGCAAGCGGAAAACCAGTGAATGGGAATTGCCAATAAAACAACTGATTGGGCCGCGCGAGCGATTACAAACACGCGGCAGTTAAACGTGATATATTCCTTAAGGATCTCCGAGAATTAGGTGCTTGTGACACAGCACTACGTTTGTACATTCGACATCACCGCGGCGCGGAACGGTATTGAGTCGACACGCCACTGTTTGAACTGATAAACTAACATTTGTTTAAGGCAGCGGTCTTGGTGCCTAAAACTGAGAGTTATTTTTCAAATCCACAGCACACTGTTTTTCAACATATCGGTAACGGTATCGTAACAGTTTGCATGAAAAGGTGCTATCAGCATGCCGTTGATCGATGGGAGGGAAAGAGGGGCAATGGAATCGCAAGGTACTTTTAATTTTGCCCAATGTTCTTTGCATTAGGTTAGAATATTAATCGGCTGCACCTACGCTACATAGTATTTTGGACAAGATATTGTTGTGCTCCTTGCAACAGGTGTTTTTGGCAAGCGATATGAAATTTAGCAAGTCATTCAAAGCTAAAGCTTTTTCCGTGTTTTTATTTTAATCAAGTTGAAAAGTGGAGCGTTTTCAATTCGTGTTTGGAACTTTGCCCTTTAAGACAGCAGAAATAATTTTGCAGCAGACTAAACGTTTTTTGAGTCGCTCAGAAATTAGGGTTCAGAGAACGTTTGGGCAATGACAACAGCATTTCCACTTAAGAAATTGATTTACGCCAAATGCTTTGGGTGACGGTTCTAAGTAAACAAGCGAGCTTATGCCTTTAATAAACACGGAGCGGAAGCGCACGCAGTGAACCGAGCAGTCTTCCCACAGCATTGCCAGCGAAGCAAACAACGGTAGCTTTGCACCCGGATCTTGCACGAGATGGCGAGGCGGCGGGGTTGTTAACTTTCGTGGTTTCTCGTACGGGATTAATCTGCTCATGGGACGCATAAGCGGCTTGCGAGTAGAGGCCTAATTACTTTTGCTTTTCAGCCACTGAAAACACGTGTAACAGGCTTCGAGCGCCCGCTGAGTTCAGATAGATCGGGTCAAACGTCGGTGGCGTCGCAGACCGCATTCGACCAAGACGGAGGACAGCTGTGACAAGCACAAGCAAACACACCACACTAGCGGTGGCGGCTGGTTTTTTCAACTTGACCTGGTTTCTGGCACAGCAAGATCTTCAAGCAAGCGGTGCAGCTCATAATGTGTTAACAGCGGAAAATAGACATCTTTTGGACATTAGTGAGATAGCTGCACGTTTACGATTGCTCACAAACTTCTTTCAAGAAATAGAAAACCAAATGTTGTGCTTCAAACAGCTAGCGTTGTATGACTTGCTACCACTTGGCCTGTTACCCGCAATTTCTGACAATATACTTGCTGTTGCCGGTGGGAAAGCACAGCCAGCGCATATAAGCAACCACAGTACATGCATGGGCGTCGGAAGGGATCATGGGAGCTTTCCCCTTGGTTTTGAAATATGACAGTTTCCTATTAAAGTTTTAGAAAAAAAGGTTGTATTCTTAGTTTCGAGCGGGTAAAATGAAATTTCACCACTTTTGCAACCCCTGGAAAATTCTTTTCGGCTACCCCTGGAGAAAATCTTTCCAACGACCGTAATTACGCGTAGAATAAACCAAATATTGCATGAGTGTACGGCACAAGTGAAGCGGAGACAAGAGCGATCGGCAGAACGACGCCAGCGCGGGGATCTGTTTACGATGATGGAATGGTTAACCTCTGCCACACGCATTTGGACGTTCATCGAGGTACTCCTCTGGAAACATAGGCGAGTAAAGCATATTCAAAAGACATCTCGCAAGACTGCTTTCCTCTTCTGAAAGGGCTCAAGAAATTCCCGACGGCATTGTTCGCACCATCCACTGGACAAGGAAACCATAGGCATAGATTCATGTGAATTGTCACCAAGTTAACAAGACAACATCTCAGGAGCTGTACAGGATGCAGTGCAATGCCTGACTTTAAACAGTGCGCTCAAAATAAAACAGATCTCATGCTAAACAGTGCTTGTTCATACAAAGTTGTTGAGACAGCTTGAAACAACAGACCACGGGTGATTCGCTGGTTGTTCTTTGGCGCAACCTTTTCTATGGATTTCGAATCCTAAACATACATCGCAAGAATGAACATCATCAACAAGCCAGATCCAATCAGACCCCATCGCGTCAAGTCAGCGTCGTCACGTTGAGCCACAACCATGAAGGCAGTTGATCGGTGATGAATAAAGCACGAAACTACCGAGAGAAAACTACAATTGGGTAAGCCGCCTAACTACGATAACACCCTTGGCGTTAAACGCAATGAGCATTGAGCACCCGCTCGTCGTGGGTTACAAGAGCTAACAAAGTCCTTGAATAAGCGTCAGCAACATATTTTTGGCGGCGACTCTACCCAGGTGCGCGGCCGTGCCGTGCACTTGCGCACAGCGGACTTGAAAGTCTGGATGACACTTCACTTGGCATACAGTGTTCGAGCACAACGAGTTGCTTGTCCACATTGCCAGCAGTCGTTTCAAAGCAGCGTGTGCACCACGTTAAAATATAAGAGACGAAAGCCCTACTCAATTTTGTTTTTTGATGATGCTGAGCATTGCTCACAGCGCAGGCAGTGAGAAACTGACTGTTAACACGCATGCACGTTTGTCTGAGCGCCTGAAACGTGCAGCGGCATGATGTTACGCAAAATACACCGCAGATGACGACAGCCGGTGGCTGGGAAAATACACGAATGGACCGCTTGTCCTGTCAACAGCAAACGCTGAAAACCTAAGCTTCCGAGCAAACGTCAGATACACTGGGGCATAGATGTCACTTGCCATTGGACGTAAGTCATCTGCGACGACCGACGAGCATTGAGGAAGCGACTTTGAAATCACTTACGTCATAAGTTAAGTCTCGCGGTGAAGGTCAGGACCGCGCACTCACTCACGCAAGCAGCGGTGCAAACACCGAAGCTTATGAGTTCACAGCCTCAATCAAAACCAGTCGCGACGATGAATAGCGACTTTGGAAAGTTCCACGGTTTTACTGTTTTAAGCGAACCGCATAAGAAGGCACAAAAGGCGCGCTGCGCAGCAGTCATTGCCATGACTTGTTGCCATAGTCACCAAGAAACACGCTAAATCAAGCGTTACGTTCGCCAAGTCTGAGAAAATGACGTTGCGGGTTTGTTCTTAATCGCCGAGGTCTTGAAACGCCACCAAAAGTCAACGTGGAAGTGGAAGAGTGACCCTCTTTTTGACTTCTGGAGCACTAAGAGCGTTGCTGGAATCGCGCAGCACGATCTAAGCTTGGCCGAACGTGGAAAACCTGGCATTCCTGGACTTTTCTGGACGAAGTAAACAAAGTTACGCGTCGACAAGCGAAGTAAACCAATACTTCAGCAACAAGCCTTAAATTTCTATCTTTCCTCAGTAACTTCTCTGAACCACATAGGGGGTTGAACCTGTACGGAGCCGGTCGCAAGGTGCGTGTTTCGTTATTTGTTAGTCCACATTTGGACGCTTGGGCTTCTGTATTTTATTCCTACGCGTGGCATTTCACGAACCAGATGCTGCCAGACGTATTGTTCAAAACAAACTGCGTGTTCGCAACATCCGGAACACTTAAAAACGTACCTGTTACACGTATTATCGGGTCGTCATAGATTTTAACAGCCTTTCTCGAAACATTTGCCAAACCAAATGCGCAAATATCAATCGCTAGTTTCAAGAACAATTCATTTAACAGTACTAGTACAACTTGCATTCAATATTAAAAGCGGCATTCATATGTTGGTAATATACGCATCTATGCCGGTATAGCACGGCCGCGACTGCATTGCTTCTGTTTGTTAGTTGAAACACGCAAAGGATTACGGCGAGAACCAGACCAGCCATCAACACGGTCCGAATCATCGTATAGCACTATGATTGATCAGTTTCTAATCTTACGACTTCGGGCCTGTAACAAAAATCGTACTGAGATTCTTATAGCAAATATTTTCCCAACGGTTAATAGCGCGTTGTTCTGCCGAATTCAGTCGTTGTTTGCAGATGAACGCGTCGCTTTCAAACCCGAATCGCGCGTTATTTCAAACTTTTTAGTTTATCGCTACTGAGCAAAGCTGCCAGTTTCCTTTGACGACATATTGCCGTAAGTCGCGCGAGTGAAATCGTTCTATAATACAATCGGCAAACCCCAAGGAACTACAAAAATAAGTCATCATTCATGAACGCAGCTGGAAAAAAAGATTAAACTCCTTTCGTTTCGTGTGTTATATGAGCCTACGTCGCGATGACATCAAATACGACATGCCCGTTTCTAGTTTTCTTTGTTTCGTTTTATTTTTAGACCCATTCCGAGAGCTTCTACTGCCCCACGTTCGCGTTAGCTGACATCTTTAACATTTCACAATTTCAAAATGCTTTGCTTGAAAATCAGCACCTCAAGCGTATATTTCAAAATATACCAAAACACCAGCACAATGCGGTGTTTGCATCGCAAAACCTTTTCATAAATACACCGCCGATATTTTCGGAACAGCTCACTTCCATCCATTTTCACATACCGTCACAGAAGAAAACGTAACATGAAGGTTCAATGGTTCACCACAATTAGTGACGACAACTCTTCGTAATATTGCCATCTTGGTTTGATAATACGCAACAAAGCAATTCGCAACGAATGACGATCAACAAATGACGCGACGATATGTACATATTTGCAAGGACATGTTTATGTTTGAATAAATCAAAACAATTGCTTGTCTAAACGTATGTCGGCATGGGCAGTTTGAAGCAACACAGAAAGAGAGAGAATTAAATTTTATCGTTTTCGATAACATTTTTAAGTAATACTGCTATGCAGACAGGGTTACAAAACGTGTAACTGTTTGCCCTTTACCACAAGCTTATAACGGATTAATGGGCATTGAAGCAAGGTGTGCGGGCACAAAGGCCGAAACAGTTAAGCTGAAAAACATACAGGTCTTTCACGCAGCAAGAAATGTGGCGTTAAAAGCTTGAGCGAGATTTACTAATAGCGCAAGGTTTCACTTTTGCAGAGGCTCAGCCTAATTTATGGGGTTTGAAAGTAACAAATGCAATCTTCGGCAAACGCTAAAAATAACAATGGATCTGCTAAAATTTTTGTTAACACCTTTGACAAATGGGCTGAAATGGACCAGCAAATTAGAGACAGCGTGAAAGTGTATAAAGGAACCGCCAATTGAGGTGCGCGGGCACTTGAACTCGTGAATGCACAAGGACACCCGACCGTTGTCCAGTCATGGTTTACTACCAGCAAATGTGTGACCAAAAACCCTAGGCGGTACGGTACCTAATAAAACGTGCGATTTGTTCGAGAAAATTACAGAAAAGGAGAGCAAAGCGTTGGGTTCTATCTTTTCTCAAAACTTAATCGCGATTTTAGTGGGAACAGCTGTTTTTGCGCTCGTGCGTAGCATGCTGGGAAAGGGAATCGATGCGACATCTTCGAAAAGCAAGTTAGCAACTTCTGATGATATTGACCATGCAAAAGTTTGCAAAATAATAAACAAAACTCAAGTGTGAAGCAATCGTAAGTAGAAAAAATCCGAACGCGAGAGATAATTTTAGCAGAACAAAATCACGGCACTGCATCAATGAAGTTGCAACCCCGCACGACAACTGCTGGACTCCCACCACCGCTCTTGTCATTTCATGACAAGTGTGGTGACCACACCAAAGAGAGAACCCTTTTAGATATACGAACGCTGCAGCCGTAGTTGTAAATGATGATCAACACATAAAACACCCTGAAGGCATTTCTGAAGACTTCGGTTTCGTAGACAAGAACGAAATGCAATTTTTTGGCAACCTAAACCCGGCGGTGAGCACCTGTAATGCTCGCGTGATTGGAGTGTATGAGGACAACACCACACGTTTCTCTCTAATAGTTGATAAAAAGAAATCATATAATCCATGACGCTTCACCGGAAGCTAAATCGCCCGCTTTCACGACATTTAAACGACATTTAACAAATGATTGACAGGAAATGCAACCTCGATGAAACTGCACATCAAAAAATGGGACAGTTCAACACAAGGGTGGAAAGTCTGCGGCCCGCGTGAACATTAAATATGGCCCGCATCATAATTTTCGTTACCCAAGTCAGTACCTAACATCGCATCAAAACGAAATTCGATGTTAAGCAGATACTTAGACGGTAAGTCCAGAGAAGCCTCTCCCGCTTCTCATAGATTTACCTCCTTATTTTCCTTAGGAATATAAAGATAGAATTTTAAGACAAAACTAATTACTTTTTTCGGCCCGCCAGCGACATTCTACAAGTGATGCGGCCCGTGATAGTAAATAGGTTCCTCACCCGAAATATAAATCTAAGAAAACGCTGCCCAACTACGAACGATTACTCTTGCTTGGTAAAAGGTAGAGCCTGAAATGGTCGAGTGAAACGAAGTCACCCGAAACAAGTGAGATAACAATATCAAACATTTCAAAGGCGAGATATTCAAAATTTCCGCAGAACTATCCACCGTAACAAGATCTTCCACTATCGTGTCTACAATGCACAAGAACCAGAAAATTGTCAAAGCAATACATCAGTGGATAATTACGTGCACGTAATACCGATATTTTCTTTGCAAATTTTATGAAACGGTATATTTATACTATTAAAGCAACAATGTAGAGGAAAAATTCAACTTACAGTTGATTTTTACGGAAATTCACATGGATCTATTCAAGCTAAAAGCACCAAGCGAATAATTTTCAAGTCTTTCTTGGAGGCTGTCAAGAACAATATCAGTTTCAAAGTAACGGATTTTATTTGCACCTTCACAAAGCAAATGTTCGGAACGTACATACTAAGATCTCGTTCCACTTGGCGCATTTCTTTTGTGGAACCGATGACCTTAAGTAGTCAAGGATTTCTAAAATACTTTTTTCGGGACATCCGGCCATTACCTGGATGTGCCAGTGCTGCCCTATGCAAGCTGCCGTTCGTGTTGCAATTTATATGCACGTTTTTAAGTTGGATGGGACGTCGATCAGCACACAATGGCAACACTTCACAGTGTGCAACATCAGTCGTGCCTGGCAATCACTTGGAGCTCCGTGTCCCTTCCAGCTCGTGTCCACCAGATTATATCCTTTTTGCACAGCTGCACATATCTCGTTATGCTTGCAGTGCGTTTTGGTACAACTTGCACTCTACTGTACATAACCAGATACCGCACGATCGGTCCTGCAAATTCATCACCCTTGTGCAAATTACAGAACACGGTGATGTTATCACCGTTCTTGTCATTTCGTAACAAGTCACGCAATTGACTCATACAGAGAACGGACGGGCAAATGGATGCAGCGAAAAGACATGCACACAGTTTTATGCATAGCAAAGAACGCATGGCTGAATCATCTGCTCATGAAAATATATCCAACACTTTTCGGAGGTGCTATGTTAAAGCGAGGTTATCGCTGGTGGAATTAATCTTTCAAAAAAAACAGCACGCATAGCAAGGTTAATTTTCTTTCAACACCCACTCGTACGCTTTCAGCGAAATGAGATTTTTTGCAACGAATAACCTAACTAACTTGGACCTTAACGCTAGCAAGTTTTCAACCAACTTAGGTAAGCATTTATCAGCGCACTGGTCGGGTGGGAGCATGCCCAACGTTGTGCTGATTTCGCATGTCGATAGACACCACACTTCACGTTGTTGATCGAAAAGAGCCATGTCTTCAAAACTTGACTTCGCGTCTCGGGATGGCTGAGTCCAGTTAGAGTCAAACGCCACGGTGAGTATAGTCTTTTAACTGTCAACAAGTCTTATATCTCGGTAGTTCAAAACCACATCTTTATCAGTTGTTAGTTGAAAAACAGCAAGATATTTATCCTTGCTAAGTTGTTTTCTTTTCCTACCTAGGGCATTTTCTGACCATCTGATGTTATTCAAATAATGACCAAGTTGAAACATGTCATCTCACAAAATTACAAACACAAGAAAAGAAAACTTGAGCCCGTGTTTTTAAAAATGCGACTCAAGGTGCTGGTCTCTTACGATTGCCATCAGACTTGAACGCATGAAACGCTAATTTCAAATTGGCAGGTAAAGTCTTCGCTACGGTCAATTTTTATCGCAGGATAAAAAGGAAAACGCACAGGGTGTTTCTAAACTCGGGCGATGGCTGAAATTCACTCAAGAGGTTTGCGTGGTCAGCGTGTGTCCTGTGAAAAAACATCGAACCGCAGGAAAACATTTTTTAAAGTTTATTGAAAAAACAATAATGACAAGAGAGCTGGTGAATTGTCCCCTGTCCGGGCAGAAATATGAGTACTTCAATCTCGTAACTGTTTTATTAGCCACATTTTTGCAAAAACGCTATTCACATCATGAACTGCTCACGACCGGCTGAAGGAAAAGAACTTCGCAAGGTTTGACCGCAAGGGCCTCAAAAACAGACAATATGAGTTGCGTTTCAAACAGTGCTGGAAATTATAACCGGAATCAAAGGTGCGGGCACTTTTCGCAACTGCTTGTTTTTTTGTGTAACACAACTCTGCCATGAAAGCATAGTGGCCTTCACAAACAAAGATTTTAGCCAGTTTTCAGGTTGGCATAATAATTTTGAGGAGAGGACAAAGCTTTCGAAATGTGAAGACGCAGAAAAAGGCAAACAAAGTTGACTATAATTCTAAGGTTTTGCAGATTTCAATGAGTCCCCTGGTGCGATGCTCAGCATCATCCAAGTAAATGAGTGCCTGCAAAATACGCTGCCTCAAATTGTAACGACAATTGTGAGAACTAGTCATTAAAAAGTGTTGGCTTCTGTGAAGTTGGGGCGTTAACGTAAAAGAATCAATGATTTTTTGCGGCAAATGTTCATGTTCTTTATAGAGAGAAGACTTTTCTACGAAATGATTTTTTACCTTTTTTGTTTTTTCTTCGAGCAAAATGCGGTTACTGGTATCATTCCGTACTAGTTAAGCGTAGCTATTATATTGCGGAGTCACTGCAGAAGGCAAAACACGTTGATTTACAGAACTTAGTGCGCAAACAACGTCAAGAATGTGGCCCACTAAAACCACGAAACACGCGCTGGGAAGTAGGAAACGCAAGAAACTCTATCAAAACTAAGTTGAAAACAAACAACACCTACCTAATTCATTTAACAGGGATCACTGCTGGACGTGGCTGGCAACGCGCGTAACTTTACAGCCTAATGTCAACTAATTGGCGGATTCCCTGGTGACGGATTGAAGCTTGAGTGGGATCGATGTTTCCCGTTATTGGTGATTTTCTGACACTAAAAAAAGCTCATTCCTGAAGTAAGCATCACAAGCCGCTCAGGGCCCGGAATGAAGCATTGCGCTGCGAACACCACTTTGCAGAAATCGCCAGATAGAGGAGTGTGTTTTTAAGCGAGATCCCAATTTCAACACGTGACGTCAAGAGCAACAACGCTGGTGCGTGGTCGAAAAAGAGAAGCAGATCCAATTTGGGTGGATTGATTAGACAATCGAAAGAGCTTGCCTGTGGCAAAGAGACTGAAACCAATCGAAATACGTCTTTGCAGCTTTTGCCAGTACCTTTCATTTCCGCAATAAAATCTTGGGGTGGACTTGACATTATGCTAGCGCAGGGATTTTTGTGGTGTTTTAGGGACCCGATGCGGGTCCCTTGAATTGAAAATCGGGTCCCTAGAATCAGAGAAAATGATCATCGGGTCCCTAGATTAAGAGAAAATCGGGTCCCTAAAATCAGAGAAATCGGGTACCTACAGGTGCATACCGGGTACCTGACATTTCCCTTACAAAAAACCTGTGCTAGCGTGAACCACAATTACGAACGACATCTGCACCACATCTCCTACTAGTGAGGTTGTTTAATTGGCCGAAAGTTGAGAAGGCCATCAAAGCTTTCGCGACAAAAGACAAGCCTATGCCTGGGACATCTGCGAAAGTAATGAGAAATGCAACGTTCTATCACGTTTATTCGATAAGCCTTTCCAATTCGAAACAGAAACGTGAGCCCCGCCAACACAACAATCGATCGCCGTTAGGTATAATGAATCAATCAGACAAAGAAATCGTTTAGGAAGAATAGTAGTCAGACCAGAAGCAACCTTTCAACCAACTTTAATCGCATCTTTCTAATTCATACCTTCATTGCATAGCAAGTGAAATTAACTATCGGGTAAAAGATTTGTTTTGTATGTTCTGCGACGATTCCAATGAGTGCGGACTGTGAGTAGCGACAAATTGCATGGAGACGTAGAATATGATTTTTTTTATTGAGGAAGATTTTTGCCGAAAAACTACAATCACTGTTATTAGCATTAACTCATTCTCTGCAACGAACTGATCTCGCTCAACTTTCGGTATAAACAGGTAAGCAGCGGAACGGCTGAAATTTCCGCCATGAGGTCACGAAACATCCCATGAACTCCCATGTTGGTGAAATTTCACTTCGGGAACTCGGTGAAAACCACACGCACAGGATCTTGATATTTAACACAAGATATATCGGCAGAGACAAATATAAACACAGCCTAATACACGACTGAATCTGCGGGAACTTTTGGCGCAATTCAAGCGCCAGCACTTAATTTTGGAGACGCTTGTTGTTAGTGATGAACTGCGGGATGCCGTTCAACACAACTGCAAGGCACTATACACAAGGACAAAAATTTGTGTCGATGCATTTACCAGATCAATGTCAAGGCGTCAACAGAAAGACTCAACGCGGACACGGGCCCAGTATAGGTTGCATTCCGCCAAGGGAAACAGACGTTACCCACGGTATAAACAAATCCAAAGGGTGAAGAATCCTGAGAGAATGGCAGAGCGCCACGACAGGCAATCCAGCAGCAAATCGCTACATATTTGAAAGCAGATCTCTGGACATAAACAACAGTGGGAGTTGGCAAGTCAACAGAATCCGTGGCAGCGCTACTTCGTCTGCTCTCACCCGCCGCTCACGTGTAACCGGTATCGGTTTCATGATACTGGTACATGGCTAACACAACAGGTCGTCTCTGTTCGTCGTATTGGTTTACCGACGCGACCGTAGTGATTATCAACGGAGCAGATGTGATCGCGGAAGAAGTGTTTACGCCCGATGCCAATGGAAAAAGCACGCCTGAAGGCGATCCGCTTACTGACGCCCGGGGTAGTTTGACACCTAACATCAAAGGCGGCGGACCAGGCCACCATCGACAATTAAGGAAACAATACCACGCAAAATCGCTTATTGCCTCTAAAAGAACAAGCGAGATTTCGGAAAGAGATTACAGGCACAAGAAGTGATTGTGGAGTATCACCTTGAAAGCGTACGTAAAAGAGCAAGACGTGCGTGCATAAGTGAAGTGAATAAGAAAAGTATCTTTAAGCTGTTTACCTCGTATCATAGTGAGGGTGCATGTTCTTCGGGTGTCTGCGCACCACATCTAACCAAATTCCATACGCTCTACAGCTATCCCGATGAAATACCACTCTGCATACTTGTGACAGCAACGCTTCGGGGTGATCGACTGTTGTGGCGATCTACAGTTTATGGCTGTATCGTTATGGCAATTTCACTGTCTCATTAGGTCGTCTCGCGCCAGTCCCTTGGCCATGAGTGTCTATAATGCCAAGCGACATGCAAGGCAGGGTCTTTTTTAAATCTCACCCGTACTGATAAGGCAAAGATATCCTTACGCGACGCAGTCCATAACGGTATTTTCCCCGCAGACATCTGCATTGACGAAAGAAGTGCTTTTCACGAGCCATAGACGACTATACGAAATTGGGTCATATTCCGAAAGAGTTGGCGCGTAACCACTTTGCAACACTTTCAGAAAATTGTGTTTTGCTCTTTCCAGTCTAAGCTCCGAACTTCAACCGTACTGCCAGATAGGTATCAATATACACTTCCGGTTCCTTGGGACCTTGTTTCAAATCAGCACCGAAATTACTTACAGTATTTTGTTATTCCAAGTGAATTTCTGAAAATCAACGGATTTCTGGACTGGAGAAAATCATCGCTGAATTTCCACAGCCTGTGGTGGGATACGCGGGGTCAACCGTTGGCTTCGCTGAGAATAAATACCTACCGAGCACTAAACCTTGGCTATGGTCAAAGCATGCTACAATGCTACATGAAGTCGACAACAAACATATAGAGTAACTAATAAAATAGGAACGTCGACTAACTCTTCTAGAACTCGTCGATGCTTGATGCCAATTGAATGTAACAAAAATTACTTATTCCATGCCACATCATTTTTGTTTGACAACACGACCTTAATTCTGCGGAATACTCCTCCATAACAAGAAGGCTGTGAACACAGCGTCTATCAAAAAAACACCTTTAGAATTGGAAGTACAACGACCACGGATTGATTAAAATGATCTTCGGCGTCAGCACAGTGCCGTGCTAACACAACTGGTCCATTGAACCACTTATGCAAAAGCAACCTTCGCATGCCTGTTACGAAAACAAGGCTGTTGCGGTTGCAGTGAAAGCAAACTGTGCTTGGCAGTTAACTTTAATTGTGAAAAGTCTGTCGCAGGCCACGTATCCTCGGACTAGCAACGCTTAAATCTTTGCAACATTAAAACAAAGTGCAAAAAAGGGAGCGACTGCTTTCGCTATAGTACAAAAGAAACGACGGCCGGTGCAAACAGTGTGATGACCAATGGAACCCATTGCCAACGGTGACGCTTTTCAGTTTGTGATATTGGGCCGACATGACACGAATAGACGACTTCCAGCGGCGTGAATTGCCTATTCACAACTCAGGTCCATTGAGCTGATCGGAAAAGAAAGGCGTCAGTTTACAAATCCCGTAAAGCTTTGTTCCGGATCGGAACCGTAGTAAGTTCAAAATTACAATACGCGGTCGCGTTCCATTAACGCGCGTACGAATACGGCATGACTATTAAATGACCACACGCTTCCACCTTAAATACAGTTATCATTGAAAAAGCACAGATGTCCGGGCAGCTACTTTTTTGCCACATGAAGTAGAAGCTGAGCTATAATCGTTCACGGAAAAAATCCATCAACAAAGGAGGCTGCGTCGTTACGTGAACACTAAAGACAGACAACAAAGATGTTTAAGCGGACAAGGCGAGCATGACACTGGACCAGAGTCTTCTGCTTCCCGCATGGACACCAATGCAAAGACGAAAACCAGCATTTTAAGACTTCAAACTGACTGAATGATAATGCAGAACATCAGGCAGCCAGGCTTGAGGGACAAAATGTAAAGGAATTGCCACGACCGATCAACCAAACCAATCATTAATAGTAAACTGAGCTATTCATGAAAGCTCCAGTGACACTATTTTTCGGAAGAGAATGTTTCAATCCAAGACTGTTTTCAGAAGCACTTAAACTGCTGTTTACTGTCAATTTATGAACTAGAACATGTACTGCTAACCACAAGCTGCGTGAAAGAGCAGCACCGTGACAGAATACACCTCACATATGAATCCCAGGGCGCAATCAACGCCAAGGTGGCTTACCGCAAAGTCCGCTCAAAATGGAGGTTAAGCAGAGTGCGACATCAACAATCCACCACAGAGCACCTGAATACACAACTTCGCTGTTCGCTTCAGCCGTGCGTCGACTTCTCGACAACGACGTCTTCAACCTAGTTCTGCGTCCGCACATGCGGAAACAAGCCAATGCAGGATCTACACTGTTGTCCGCGCACGTTTCCGACACGAGTATTTGTTACGTCCGAGGAAGAAGCCAATGTTCCCTCTTCATGTTCCGGGGACGGTTCCGCGAGTTCTTGAAGAAGCGGAAACGGTTGTAAACAGCGCGCGTCCGGCGAGATCGCTCTGAAGCTCTTCGGTCGGAGTCACAAAGCAAAGTCTTCTGTATGTGTTGCCGGACATAATTTTTGGGCCCCGGCGTAGATGGTAAATCATGTTCAATTTCAAATACAGATTACAGAACTAATCATTGTAATAGTCGATTGCCTGGCAACACTGATGACGTGTCCGAGCTAGCACGGGCTTCCACGCTGGTCATATAAAAGTGGAAAAAACTCACAAAAATGGATACTTTACGTAACAAACACCCGAGTTTTTATTGTATGTTTAGAAGCTTATGGAGATGCTTCATACGCGTTCAAACAGTTTCACGTGGGGTCATCGGTACAATGTGCAAGTTTCCCTTCCGTAGAACATAGTGTACAGACAGCTCAGTGTTAAAATCTTTGTGCGTGCTGGCCAAAGCGCATTATTGGTAACGGGCACTTGCATTCTACTACATTGCAGTAGTCCTCAACCTTTTTCAGTGATGTGGCCTTTGGGCAATATTTTGCCTATCAACTACCCCTTGACTGAAATCATGAACATAATAATTACAAATGTACCTATTACTATTATTATTGTACGTTTAGGTTGAAATTTTATCATGAAGACACTTTAAAAAATTCGCGCACCCCTTGAAGCACGTTTGCGTACCCTCATTTGAGAACCACTGAACTACAACTGTACTCAACAGCGTGCTGCAGTAGTATCTACTAGTAGCACTCCCCGAAACAGGAGGGAGAGGGATTGGATACTTCGAGTACTTGAAATCTTTCACAAACACTCAGCTGAACTTACAGAGCAATGGTGTTTAAATTGATTACAGCACACAATAGCCTGCCGTTGACTATAAATACCACGTGCATTCGATTCAGGTAACTTTTTACACACGCAAATTGGAAAACTGAAGTCACACACTTCAAGATGCCCATTTTGTCCGGTAATTCACATTTACCGCGAAAATCTACGGGCAAAAAGCTCCTTTAGTTGTTGAAACCTACACTCAAACAATACTATTGATATTGTTGAAGAGGGTTTTTAAACTATGATCTAATGCGCAGGAAACAAAGTGACAAAAGGGTCGACCTGGAGACGTCTCGGTTACGATTTCTTTGTCACTGATATTTCGGCAGCAGTAAGAAGTAATGACTGCTTAGATGGACACAACGGCCGCGGAGTATTGTGACACAGACAGCACCAACTTTCGCTCCCGAATGACGTGGGTCTCTGGGAGACAGGCTGATGATAGCGATCTGTCGGACTGCGACGAAAGAGCAGTGGCACTCGACCAATGCCCGTTGCATACCACGCACTTTACTGAAGTTAATCGATGATTTTGATTAACTTGACGCCGCAACGACACTTGTGCTCGTTCACGAAGCTGCTCGTCCATGTCGACGTTTTTACCAGCCTTGGGCGACAAAACTGCGCAATGCACTTCGCAAACAAACGAAATGCTCCAACCGGTTGTTAACGCGCGAGACATGAAACGGCGGCGCGCGGGGTCGATGTCGCGCTGATAATATCTATTTTCACGCGTACTGGATATCGGTGCCATCGAAAGATTTATTTCTTCGGCAGAAATTTACTTTACATCGACAGCAGAACAATGCGCGCTCGCCGAAGTGCACTAATGCGTGGAAATCGGTGTGCGGGTGTGCTCTGGTGCCAAGTTTCAACAAAGGGGGGGCGAAGATGATCTTTTCAAGCACTTCGAGAAGTTGAAAAACTTGCTTACACCGACCGGTGCACCGGTGAACTCCGTGCAGCTGTATTTCGGATGGTGATATGCAAACGGCCGCAAAAAATAGGAAAAAGGGAAAAGGGCGAGAACGACGCATGCAGATTGCAAATAAGGTGTAAAACAATGTCTATAGTATGAACAGACACCACTTCACCTTTTTTCGATTTCGCTCCTATCTTTAACTTCGACGGCCAAGTGATCTCTGTGTTAGTTTGAGCCATGATCTGCAAACAAACAAGGAACTGTTAACCAGAGATGTAGTCGAGACTTAAACTTCGAGACCGTGACCTGGCTAAAACTTCGAGACGAGGCTTTATCGAAAAAATCCGAGACCGAAACTTAAAAATTTGTGGATTATGCCAAATTTTTTCCAAAAATTTTCAAAAAAATGTCATCACCACATGGAAGTTATTTTTTTCAAATTTCTGGCATGTTTCCTACTTGCTTTGGTTGTTACTTACCTGCAGATACAGCAGACAAAAAACGCTGATTTACAGAGTTTTTCCCAAGCCATATCGTTGCAGTATTCAAAGTCTCAAGGCAATAGGCTTGTGACTGAGCCTGTAGCCTTCTGGACCGAGACTCGCAAAAATGAGTCTCGGGACTCCATCTCTTGTCTCGAGACCACATCACTGCACTGTTAACCCGCATTCGTTTAAGCTCTAAACAAGTTAGTTTGCCAGTTTGCAAGTTTCGTGAAGTCGGTTAATTTCGAATGTCACAGACTAACAAACTGAAGAAAAGATGCTTTCCTTGCATTACTGCATTAAGCATGTTCTCAATATTTCACGTTTTTTTTCGTAAAACGTGTATCCCCGCATTATGGTTGCCCCACTTGAACACCTTAGTGATCACTAAGGAAACTGAGTTGTTTGTTCCTCGTTATTTCCAGAAAAAAAGTACATTTTGCGAACTTGCTGGCGTGCCTAGTAGCGAAAATAGAAGCAGGCCATGAAGATTTTCATTGCCATTAGCATGTACTTCCAGATGTCGGCGTAAAGTGCTCCTGTACACAACAAGTTTCTTGTGTTTTCCGCACCTACACAGAACGTCAGCAGTGTCACAAAAAGCTTGTCGCCACTGCGCAGATCGCAAAAAGGACCAAAAGCCGTGTGAGATGTATGCTCCACTTCTGCGCCCCCACAGTCTGATTTGGTCGCTTTGTTACGGGGCGGTTGAGCCCGAGGCTGCGGCCAAGTTTTATCAACAGAGCACTTATTATCTCCTTTGTGCAAACTACGCTGCACGGTTTGAACTGATGTAATAATACAAACAGCAATCCCAGCTTATTATACAACGCGTGTCTCAACAGCTCGTCGGAACACCAACACGATGAAAGTGTTTTCTGAACTATAAAGCGAGTGGTTCGTTTGCACGTTGAAGCATACCAAATCTGGAATGGATCAACGAAGATACATTTACTGACATACTGTATCCCACATTTGCACCAATTTTGTACAATTAGTAAGCGTTACACTTACACATCAAGAAAGTGGATGGCCGGACTGCATACGATTAGGTACAATATATCAAACTCTTAAAATATTAACACGGTTACTACTAGCATGTGTAGCAGTACATGCCGTGCTGATATATCGCATAGAGTCATAGACGATGTGATCTGGCCTGGAAACTGCCAAGCGTTTACATGCTTTATTTGAACCAAAGACTCTTACCGAATCGAAAAACTCTTCCCCACTTTGTCCTTTTCCGTCGCTTGCAGCTGCAAAAAATATTTACAAACCTTATTTCTCAATTTCTCAGAAATGCAAACCAATTTAACGGGTTCTGAGGTACTAATGACGCTTCTTATGACATAACAGTGGCACGCTCAAAAATTAAAGCTGACTTCATCAGGTTCTTCTGACTAATGACTAAATTCAGAACCAGGCTAACATCAACACAAGTGTAGCTGCTGGGATGGTACTACGTAAAAAGCACCGCAACCTCTCAACAACAACAAAAGACACGAAACTGGACATGAGCAGATGTGCCGTCAAACATTCACCACCATTACCTGCACGTGGCATTGACTCATGCACATTAGTGATTGGATGTTATCCAACGCAGGGCAAAGTAATTTGACCGATGCATCAGCATTTCGATATAAATCGTGCCGATAAACGATGATGCCTGTGTATCATATCGGCAAATGCCCACTGATATATAACGGAAATATTTGCTCGGTCACTACGCTACCCTTTCACACGGAAGCTCGAGTTTAAACCAGCACTACTGGGATTGTTTACGATGAAAGGACATGTTAGTTGCAAGGAGGCAATGCTAGAAAGCTGTGCTTCCTGATTTTAACCTAAAATGGGTAAATTTTCATTATTGAACGATTATTTTGCAAAAATGCAAACATTCCTAAGCATTTCTTCAGTTGTGAGCTATTACCATTTTCTTGTAAGTTTGTTTAATATGCAGTGCACTGCAGTGCAAATGTCTTTTAAAGAGGTACCCGTGCGTTTGCTGGTTATCAAACTTTAAATAACAATCAATACACACTTTTCGCATGATACTTTGGTTTGATCTTAACAGTATTTTTTTGTATTTTCTGAAGTAAATGGAATTGTAGGAGAGGCAACTTTTACCGACATGACACGTTTAATCACAAAACGAAGCTTATAAAATAGATACTGTGACTTTGTATCAACACGTCTCTGGAAGGTATACAAGTGATTCAGGGATTTTTCTATGCTTCATTGGCCTAAATAACAATTTGCACATGCATGCCAACTACATTTTTAATACACTGATGATAATCTTCTTAGTCCTTTACGGTACGACTAGCAATGATGCAAACAAACCATCAAAACAATGCACTTTTTGCATAATATTACAAAATGAGTGCTTCTTCACATTTTCAAGATCTAGGCCACTTTCATTGGGTGCATGTTGAAGTAGGTACAAACTAAAAACTACCTTTTCAACTTTTTGCTTGTTCTAACAACTGTATTTTAACACTGCAAGCATTTTTGGTGCTGCTGATTCAAGCTAACCTTTGAATTCGAACCATCCAACATTGTACAGGCAACAGTCTCCTCACATTACTAAGCTTTTTCAAGTAAACAATATATTTTCAGCACAGGTTATTCTGAATAACAGCATATTAAACCTGTTCAAGAAATCTATGTTCATATACATTGAGTAATATGAAGAACTATATATCAAAGCTTGAGGATAAAATACATTTAACTGTGCTGTCTACAAAATGAGAGGTTCATGATTTTATAGCTCGTACTTTGGAATATTACCTTTTGAAAAGAACCAGCTAATTTCATTTATCCACTTTTACAAGTCTTACATGCAATGACAGTAATAATTTAGCTTTCTAAGTCGATTCAAATCATTCTTATTAAAAAAAGAGCGGAAGCTAGTTTCATTTATGCCAGTACAGTACATGTCACTACATGTCTTGCTTATATGCTGGACACACTCATCACATATGTGACTTCATGTGACCATAAATTAGTGGTTTTTGATTCCACAAAACTTTTTTTTTAACTTGAAATTACCACAAAAATATCATTTTCCTGTGTGAATATTTTGTTTATATATGGAGACTCAGCAGACTGCTAAACCTTTTAAATGCTTCAGGAGTGAAAAAAGCAGAGCATTTATACACAACTGAGTTGTCAGGCACATTAAAAATCCACGACAAAGTTTTAGTTCTGACAAAATATCTTGGTTTCTTTACCTTTGCATGCAACTGTCTTCATTAGCTTTGGTTTTGTATGTTCTTTGGCACTTTTTGCACATTAATGGTTCCTTGAGAGCAGTGTTTCTGAACTTTTTTCTACCATGCCTCCCTTATGCAATTATTGTCCTTTGTTTCAAATTCTCTTTAATAATTTTTTATATATTTATTGGTAAAATACTTCAAGTAATTTTTAAAAACAAATGTATTCATTGGTGAAACTTTCCATGTTGTAGAGCACATAAGGACTTGCTCACCCCTGGAAATTTATTAATGCCCCTCGGTTAAAAACCACTGCTTTAGAGTTTAGACACCAAGAAGTTGAGTCAAAATCGTTGAGAAAGTTTAAATGCTGACTGTCATTATGGTTTTGCTTCAGATGCATGGTATGCTAAAGCAAAAATTGTCTTTATAGGATTTTCTGTTAATTTGTGAAATCAAGCTAATAAAATTCTGGTGTGTTTACTTTTAGCACTTTAAGTAAGCAACCAAAAACATATACTTCTAAAGCACACAAATTGCAATGACATATATCAGCATGGTCCAACTACTTTTGACCTATGGGCCATTTTAGAAAAACGTGATAACTTGTGGGCCACTTCCAATAAAATGTACAAAACAACAGATTCACAACATGTAAAACTAAAAAAAGGAAGATATGAGAGCTCATCATTGAAAATATTACACAATAGCAAATAGCAATTTATTACAAATCTCTGTCAGTGTGATTGAGGCTTCTCTGACACTATCATTTCTTTATCAATACCAGTGTTGTTAGTGGTAACAAATTGGAGACTATCATCCATTGTTACAACTGCCAGGGTTGCGGCGTCGGAGCTGGAGTTGTAAAGGAGTCAGAGGGATTGAGGTGGAGTCGGAGTTAGATTCCTAACAACACTGGGAATCGGAGTTGGATTTTTGTCCGATTCCAGATGCGCACTTGGATCATTTTTTACATCACATTCCTAAATTGCGAATTTCTGTTGAAATAGTACAATTTCTTTTGAAACTTTTATTGAATCAGAGATTTCTTGCTGTGTACCACAATTGCCATTGATTTTAATAGCCAAACTTCATTTCCTTTATGTTAAGGAGTCAGAGTTGGAAATTTTGGAAAGGTCTGAGTTGGGAGCTGAAAATTTTGGAAAGTCGGAGTCGGAAATTTTACCTCCGACTTCGTAAGCCTGTTGACTACCATTCGATTTATGTTTTTAGATTTGACTTGCTTGATAGTAGAAAATGCACTCTCACAAATGTATGTGTTTCTGAACATGGAGTGCATTTCTAGTGTGAAATCTATTTTTTCTAACTAATTTCCAAAAACTCTCCATAGTCTCTAACTCTGTTGATATTGTACATTTTCATTAACAGATGCTATGCTTGTTCTAACTAAAATTACCTATTGCAGGGATGGGCAATTAATTTGGTTCCAGGGCCACTTTGAGTAGGCCGCGTTTAGCAGATAGATTGACATGTTTATTTGGCGGTACTGAGCTCATTGCGCCAGACGTACTCTTTGGGACAACGAATGCTTGAGCAACAAAACAACACAGTGGTTATCCAGATAGGTACCCCAGCAGAGGGTTAGCAGTAGGCTATTACTTCTAACTTGATTGTAAAATAAATAAACAAATCAAAATGGTACACAGAAAATATTTATTTATTGTTCTTGTGCAAATGCACTTTATCCAGTGCAGCAATTCAGTGGGACAAATGAAACCTCACACACTTTTCAACAAATATAAGATTTGAAGATTATTCCTTAAATGCTTCCGTAGGCCACTGAAAACGCTGTGGTGGGTCACATACAGCCCACGGGCCTGTAGTCGGACCACACTGACATATATGATCACATATGAACGAATGACAACACCATGACAATTTCAGCCGCATGTCTCATTAGCCAACGTAAATGTAACCTTGATCTGGATCTAGGGTCACATCATTAATATTCCACTTGATTTACCATTCCATTCTACAAACCAATTCTTCAGTTGTTTTGTCAATAGAATTTTCATTTTAGAATTTGCTAAAATCAAACTGGGCTAAACAGACAAAGAGACATCACAAAATTAATATTTGAATAATGAATAGTTCACTTCAAAAAACTGCAGAATATGCAGGAAAATACCATCCAAATAAAATATAAGAGACCAAAGCCTGCAAAATGTCTTTTTACATTAATGCATTGCACTAAAGCATCAGCTTTTTTAAGTAAATTCACACGCACCCACTAATTTTAACTGAACTCTGAATTACCTGCCTATACGGTTAAAGATTTACTTAAATTTGTGTTATATATGGTTTTTCCAATTTAACATTGCTTTCTTGGAAATAGTAAAAGATACCCCTAGTTATAAACTGATTTTTTACAATACTAATGAATACTATTTTTTATCTCTGCCAATATTTTTGGACTGCCTTCCCCTTCCAAAACCACATTCACTGGACTTTTGAAATACACAACTTGCATTTTCAAACCAAACAAAAAAATTTAAATAAAATAAATTTAGTCTTTATCCCAATGGATCATAAACATCTCCACATGCAGTAAGGAATCACGAACTGATGACTTTTGCAATCTATGGGCAGGTCAAACATTCATAGTTGTTACAATTTTTAGGTTTTTATTGAAACACTATTCACTAACATTTCTCGGTGATATAAGCAACAATTTCCAAATGATGCTAACCATTAACAATGCATATTCAGTATTTGCTTAGAAAGGTTGAGTCAGCTGATTTGAAATATGACATTTGGGCAAAGAAAAGTCAATAAAGTCAAAATTTTTCTGCTATTTGAAAAGTTTATGACAGGCCCATAAAACAAATTTCACACTGATACCATGAGCCATTCCAAAGCTATTAGGTCAAAAAAAGTCAAAATTCATCATTAGGTCAAAATTTTCTTCCAGCAGAGTTTTTTCTCATTATCAATATTTTATTAAAGTTACAACAACATATTTTAGTATGTTTTTGCAAGTTTAGTTGCAATTCTGAAATACTTCTTTTTTTGCGACTTCTGTGATAATAATGTTGTGCAGCCGACTACTGGATGACTTGAATATTAAGTAAACTGGACATGGCCCAAAACGTGGTCTTACAGTACTTGGTTTGTCAAATGGTCAATCCATTATGCATATATAGTGTTTTAACTTTATGAGATTCACAGATTTGACTCTACACTAGTTATTAATCTCTTTATCATTACATCATGCCTTAGGTTAAACAACCAAATTCTTTAAAATTTTGAAATATACTTCATGAACATGCTTCTGAGTTTACCTCAACACGTAAGGGTGAAATATTTTGCAAATTCTATGACTGCTTAATGAAATGTGACAAAAAGTTTATCGTGGAAGCACATCGCCATAGTGCAAAGCATCAACAAAGTTCGTTTCATGAAATTGAAAATAGGACACTTTTAAAACATGCTGTACTAGATTTTGCAGATAAACTACTTTTTGTTCCATTGCAAACCTATCAGTTTGTTTTCTAATACTGTATATGAATATGCTTTGCATTGCACATTTCAATTGAAAACACTGAAAAGTGATAGGTCAAAAAGTCAAAATTTTAAGTTTTTAGGTCAAAAAATTGGTTGCCGTAGCTATCATGCAAAAATCTGTCACATATTTCATTGCCAATATCTACTAGCTATAGCTTTACAATGCATTTTAATACATATGAGGCTAAATCATAATTAGTTATTAAAGATAAGCACTACTTAAACACTGAGGAAATATATCATTCACACACACACACACAGGTTCTTTTAGAAGTTGTGGAAATGTGCAAAGTGATTAACAATGGTTATTACACTTTCTTACAACTATGCCAGTTTTAGTAATTATGCTACTCAAGGTGCTGCATAAAATGTATGCATTAATACACCTCACATGCAGATACTTATGCTTGACGACTTTTACTCATAGTTATTCAACTGGTAGACTCAAATAGTCACAGCTATAAATTATATGCATGATGAAACAAACAAGTTTTGAAAGCTGCTTTAACTGAAGCAGACCATCAGCATAGTGCGCATGTGGAAAATGAATTAGGGAGCACAAGCACTTTCTGACAATTTTGTGTAACTATGATTTGACATATTAATAACCTTGTTTAATGTTAACCTATTAGAAGCTTTCGAAAATTGTTTTCCTTTTCTTTGATAACATATAGACTTAGACATTTTAAGTTGCAGATTATACAAACTCAAAAATGTTAAGCACATTTAGACAAATGTTTTATACATACAGGTTAAAATTGATAATTAACCTTTTATGACTTGTTTGCCAACAATGAAAATTCATTTTACAGATCATCAAGTGGTTATGAACTATACTTTAACTATGCTTTAATATTTTTAAATGAAGTACTTGAACTTAGATTATTCCTTTCATATATGGAAACTATTTACTTTTTGTGGCTTCATTATTTGAATATGTAAGCATGAAATTAGTTTTATTAATTATTCTCACCTTGTTGAGCAATTCTCAAAGATTTATGAAGATTAGAAATTATTAGAATTACAGTACTTCACCCTTAATCCATAAGCTTATATCTGCATGTTAACATTAAAAAAGTTCAGGTTTAACTCACATTTATTCAGTAATTTTGCTTTCCACAACATAAATAAAGTTTCAGATGTTGGCTTAGGCTATAGAGTGTGTAGGTAACACTTTGTTACCATGACAAATATAGTGTATTTAACAGATCCTATTTAAATCATTAGCCTTAGATCGATAGGCTATTACAACAAATTTTACCTTGAAGCATTTGCTCTAATTTCCTTCTGTCAACCCTGAATCTTTCCTCAGTCCATTCAGGATCTTTAACCAATTCATTTTCACCATCTGCAGATTGGTCATCATCTTCTTTTGATTCTTCACTAACAGACCTTTTCTGTGGGGCTGGTATTTCTTTGACAGCTGTTGCATTGTTATTAGTTAATACTTCCTCTGACTGCATGGCATTTAAATGATGACAATTTTCAACGTCAGTTCCAGACACATTATGTTCTGAGTCAGATGTTTCTTGCAATCTCATCACAGATTCTTCTTGTGATTTTACTTCTGCAGATGAATGATCATTGATTGTAGCACTGTCCAACGATTGTGCACAGCAGTTAACATTCAACTTTTGTGATACACTACCAGACTTTTCAGTGGAAGTTGGTTTACATATATTTCCCTGTGTCGCATGCAAATTAAAATCACAATCCAAAGATGATGTAGGCCTATCAGCAACCTTTTGTGAGTCAGCAGTATTTACAGTTTTCAAACTTTTCTTGAGGTTGCAGAAGTTGTTATTGTTGTTGTCGTTGTTACTGTTTGCGTTACAGTTCGTGTCAAAGCCTGGGGCTGGTCGGCTGATGTTATTTTTGCTCAACAGTATTGCCTCTTCCGCTGCCAGCAATCCTGTAGCGGTCGTCAAGCTTGTTTCACCTAAAACGGCGCAAGCTGCCTCAGTGCTCCATGGAGCTTTTTCGTCGAGTATTTCGCACGAATTCACCGCCATAGGTAGCTGTGTCAACTAACCGTACGTCGCAACATTGTACGCGTACTTGGTCAAATCTGCAGATAAAAAACAAAACGGGATACAGCTTTGCCAACCTTCTTTGATAACTCGAATTGCTTCTAAATACAGTCCGACGTACCACTGCCACCTACTGTAAACGCTCTGTTTAGAACAGAGATGATTAGGTCAGGAGCAGGAGTGCCTGAGCAGAGGTGAACTGAGCACCCCACCACAGGTGGCCAGAGTCACTTTTTCAGACTCCGACTCCGCTGCCGTTCCAAAACTTTCGATTCCGGATCCGTCAATTTTTCGAATGTGAGAATCTGACTCCTGTTCTGACTCTAGCTACAATCATCGATCCAACCGTAAATTACCCATGTTTTTTGCTTAAGAAATGACCACACAGACTCCTGCCACTGCCGAAATTGAAAAGTGACTCCGGATCCGGGTTCGTTTTTTCACAAAATTTTGACTCCGGATCCGGGCCGAAAGAAAAACGCAGAATCCATCCGGAGTCGACTCCAGCTCTCCGGATCCGCTGCCTTCTCTGCAGAGATGAGCGGACTGTGAAATTTTCAATCCGAGTCCAATCCTGATCTGCAAAAGTTGAACCCGTTCCAGTCCTGCTCTGCAAAATTTTTGAAAATCATCAGTCCAATCCAGTCGTGATCCGCCCATACAAAACCATACATTTTATTTTGCCTCATGAGGCGAAGCAGACACAATCTCATGAAACAAAATAGACACAATCTTTTGGCATTCCCAAAATTTAATAAGGCAGTGTTTATTTTGCCATCAGAGGGAAAAGCACTGGTGGAGTTATTTGCCATTAGGTGCACCCAATTGGTAGTATTCGAACCTCTCTGGTGGCGTTGCATTGATTGTGTGATTCACGACGAATGGGATGTGCGTGAAGAACAATAATATATGTATGTGGCGTGAACAAGCAATAATAGAGTGATCGCGGCGCGTGAACTCTATTGTTGCTTACTACCACGGTGCGAAGCTTTGCACACATGACGCCCGGGCTTTTCTGATCGCAACAGTAGAATTGGTCAAGTGACAAGGATGATAAACTTGGGTTAGTGCATGCTGGTCTCTCTGACATGGCCTAACACACTGAACCTGGACCCAAAACCTAAACCCAAAAGTTAAACCCATAACTTAAACTCAAAACTTAAACCGAAAAGCTAAACAAAACCCTAAAAAGAAACCCTAAACCTAAACCTGAATCTTTTCCAAGAGTACATAAAAAGTTCTCCCATAGGTGTGATCTTTACCACCTAAGCCAAAGCAAAGGGTGAGAGCAGAACTACTGAACACATGCACAGCAGGCATAGACACTAACACCTTGACTACGTTCACCTTGTTGCTAGTAATACGAAGTCAACGCTACATGTGAAGTCTGGACAAAGTTGGGGTAGATGATGACATGGATGCCGATTTTGTGCATTTGACCTAACATAACCTCGCTCGATGAAAACGCTGGAAACACTGCTCGTTTCTGCGACAAGGAAGGTAGTGTCGGAGGGAAGTTTCTGCTGTACTCGACTGATTCCGTTATAAACATAAGTTCTAAACCTTAAGCATAACCCTTAAACCTGACCGCTAGACCTAAAGCCCAAACGAAAAGCAAAACGGAAAATATGAAGGGAAAAGCATGAATATTTGTTCAACAACTATTACCAAAACGAAATTCCCTACGCTGAGAGCCGAACCGAAAAGCATTGGCATACGAGCCCTTAAACATGTTTGTTAGGCTACGAGGCGCGTTATATCCGAGCCGCTTCATGCCAGGCGAATCGGTAGTTACTAAAACTTACTACCTTGACGCAGAAACCAGCTGTGTTTCCAGCGTTTTCATCGCGCGAGGTTACCTTAGGTCAAATGCGCAAAATCGGCATCCATTTCATCATCTACCCGAAGTTGAATGCATAACAAAATCGTCCCAGCAGAGCTTTGCCATTGATAGCAAAATATACATTACCATTTAGAAAATCTGCAAATAAAAATTACAACTAAAATGTTTGATGTGGTTAGAATAATCACATCAAAACAACAAATTTTGTCCTCCGATCCAGTCCTGATCCGCCAATTTTCAAATAAATTGCAGTCCGATCCAGTCCTGATCCGGCCAAAATTGGTTTCAGTCCTGATCCAGTCCGATCCAGTCCTGATCCGTGCTCATCTGCTGAGCACGGACAGGACTGGATCGGACTGGATCAGGACTGAAGCCATATGGTCGAAGCAAGACTGCATGGGACTGCATTGTTTTAAAAGGTTGGCGGATCAGGAATGGATCGGACTGAAAAAATTTTGTTGTATTTAAGTCAGGATTTACTTAAGGAAAATTTTAGGTACCCGGTATGGACCTGTAGGGACCCGATTTCTCTAATTTTAAGGATCCGATTTTCTCTGATTCTAGGTACCCGATAATCATTTTCGCTGATTCTTGGGACCCTATTTTCAATTCTAGGGACCCGAATCGGTTCCCTAAAACACCTTGAAAAAACTAATTTATGTGATTATTATGAACATATCAAAAATTTTAGTTGCGATCCGATTTTATAGATTTGCTGAATGGGAATATATTTTGCCATGAATGGCAAAAGCTCTGCTAAGACAATTTTGCAATTCGAACTGTGTCCACCTTTATGCACAACAGTGGTTCCCAAAGTGGGCGGTACCGCAAGCTTGGGGGCGGTGAGAAACTCTAGGGTGATGGTGAAGCAGAAATGGGCGTTTGGGGGACGATAGGAGACCCAGTTGATAATTACATTTCTGTTGTCTTACTAACTTTGAGTGACCAAACGTGATAAAAAACAGTATGATCAACAAGCATGTATGCATGTAATTTGGAAACAAAAACTTAGCGTTTTAATAAATTAAGTTTTATAGTGAAATGCACGAAAAAATTGTGTTGATATCTGTGCTAGACATGGTAGGAGGGCGATAGAAATTTGTTTGTCAGAAAAGGGGACGCTAGCCAATAAAGATTGGGAAACACTGATGTACAACGTAGAATTCTACCAGCAACGTGAACACAGTTGAGTGGTTAGTGTCCATACCTGCTGTGCAATTGTTGGTTGATTCTGCTCTTTGGCAGCAGGTAGATGGCGCCACATGTAAATAAATGGTCACCACTAGATGGTGCCCATAAGTTACAAGTCACTGTGATAGTCACCACAAGCGAATTATCGTAGTTCACTTATCCCTATATAATGATAGCGCAACCTAGTAGGAGTAGAGTGAACTCGTCGAGGGAGCACTATTGCTGTTGGTTGCTTTCATGTTAGTTAATGCCCCGAATTGCCATCTTTCTCTTCTGCTTGCCTCAGTAGTTCAAGGCAATGCAGTCAACTGCAATAGCTCTCACCATTTGCTTTGTCTCGGCTAGAAGGGATAACACCTTGGTTTGATGGGAATGCTTTTTATGTACTTTTAAGAAGTGTTAGGGGTTTAGGGCAGTGGTTTTCAAACTTGGGGTTGTTTGCCTGTTTTCTGTGGGTCGCGAGAACTTCTGATCAATATATTCATTATTTCTAAATTTTGTATTTCGTACATGGAACCACTTTTTGCCATACCCAAAACAATGGGATTACGTGGCTGGCTGACAGTAGCGCAGTTAATAATTTTGTTCTGGAGGGGCTAGTCAATGCCATCTTCAATCATTGACGTCTTGAGTCCAACTGTTGCTCCGATTTATTTTCTATCAGCTGAAAATTGATAAAATGCACCAGCAAAAACCTGACAAATTTTGTTTAGGGGGAGGTGTTGCAGTTGACTGCATCGTCTTGAACTACTTAGGTGAACTATCTTTCACAAGCGAAAGATGGCAATTCGGGTGATTAACTAACAGGAAAGCAACCAACAGCAACAGAGCTCCGTCAAGAAGTTCACTCTTTGCTTACACTAGTCACCACACTCAACCATCAATCTCAACTACAGTGTCAATAGATCACCTGTTGAGTTCACCCTACTGATACTAGGTTTCACTATGATTATATAGGCATAAGTGAATTATGATAATTCGCTTGCGGTGACTGTCACAGTGACTTGTTACTTATGGGCACCATCTAGCGGCAGGGCCGGATTAAATGAGTGCGAATGCCCCGGGCAAAATCGTGACCGCGAAGCCCCCTAAACGCTTAGCGCAACTGAGTAGCGTTTCACATAGCCTCGTTTCAACTTTGCTAAAGCACTGGCCAAAAAGGTCAATCTGATACGATACGATTTGGCAGGCTAGACTTCAGAGGCAATTGGCGGTGATCATGTACGGCGGTTCGTATGTGGCTAATTCACTTAATTTGTTCAAACATGCAGTGATGACATTGCAGTTCGCTCATGTCCGCTCTTTTGACTGCAGAGGAAGGTTGCGAAACTAGATAGCGGATTGTTCTGCTGCGGGTCTTTATTGCGTAACAATAACACGGCAATAAATCCTCAAATGTTCTCTTCAAGTTACGGTAGCAAGCGTTGTTCCGCATGTGACCATGCAGGGCTCCTACTGCGGGGTTTTTCCACCCAGATCTGCTTTTTTTTCGACCTGGGTGTCTAGGTTTAATTATGAAAACTCTCGTCTCGTTAAACCTGGGCTTTTGAAATGATAAATTCATCAGCAACTTCAACGTGTTCAGTAATGCAAATATAACTTTATATTACAGTGTTTAAAGAACGCATATTGGATGAAGCAGAACGTATTCAGTCGGTTTTATTTTATAGTAATCACTGGTTTCATATCCTCATATAAGATCATTGTCAACAGTGGCGATTCTAAGGGGAACCTGGGTGGGCCATGGCCCCCCAGATTTTTGCTTGGCCCCCCCAGTTTTTTTCTTAATTTCACGTTCAAGTTCATTTAGTCGATATATAAAGTAGATTACTTTCGGCCAGCAATATTTTAATCGATAATTTAAACCCTCTAGCCTGCATTCAATATTTCCCAAATGCATGATAAGCTGTGTTGTTTTTGACGGTCGGGAAACTAGAGTTGTTCATGACGACACACATCAGTAGTTGCTCAGATCCTGCGTGAAATTTAGTCAGACCGCGGTCGTGCTGCTGAAAAATTTTCACAGTAGCAAAAGCTTTGTGAAAACATTAAGAAATGGTTTCAGTTAATTAATACGAATTTATCCTGGCTACAGTATTGCGTTCTGCTGCCTTGTGTATATGACTTCGAAACATCTTGCGGAAGTGGTGTTAGATTATTAAAGCGATTGTACAGTAGTTCGACGCAGATGTCATTTTGATTAGTGGCGAACCGGTCATTTTCTTCGGAAGCCGCAGAGCAATTTTTGCCTTTGGGAATAAGAATGTTGGTAGCCGCAGGGTTGCCAGACACCCTTTGCGAAAAAAGCCAAACCAGGCAAAAGAAGCTAAATTGTTGAACAACATGAAAATTAAAATTCTTTATTAATTGTAGGACATTTTAGAAGAATACAGTTGTAACATTCTTCATCTTCCACATTTTCCACTCGAACCTTTGGCATTATAGGTTGCCAGATATGCTACAACTTTTTTCTTCTATGGGTTGCCAGATAACGTTTGAAAAAATACAACAAGCACTGTCTAAACAATCCTAATAACACTTTTCATACTAAAAAAGCAAAGACACCAGTCTGATAGCATGTGCCAACTGCCTCCAAAAAAGCCAAATGTTGAGAAAAAAACAAACAATTATTTTGACGCCAACTGTCTCTAAAAAAGTCAGATTTGCGAAATTTGGCGTCAAAAAAGCAAATCTGGCAACCCTGGGAAGCCGAGGCGGCCTGCACTCTCTTTTTCATTTGCTGACCTGTGAGTGACGATAACGGTTCCAGCGCTACTCCTGAAGTAAATTTCCCGCCTTGCCAACACACGTGGTTTTGGATGGCGTGGTCGGTCGAATTTTGCATGCGCTGATAGACTGGGTCCAGAAAAACTCCTAATATTGCTACATTGATTCGAGACACTGCGTTGGTTGGTTTCAACTCCTCTCTGCGAGCTTTGTACTTGGTTTACAGCGGATTGCTATTGCTCTGTTACGAAACTATGAGATTGTACGTGACAACTGTTGCAGTCGTAACGTTTGTGTGTTTCTGCCGTTCGAAACATCGTTTTAGTTATGTGTGGATACAGACTAGTGCGTGCTAGGCAGCAGTGTGTGAACCAAAGAGATTCCTTAAAGTTGCTCTCAACAGGTAGGATTTCTCAGGATTGGTTCAGTATTTGGCAGTAGACAGATCCATTGCCCAGCTGCGGGTTCGTAAGTCAGTGCGGAATCATAGTGGCGATCTGGAATTTCCGACCCGGCCATAGCAAGTAGCGAGAATTCGCTACAAATGGTTCGTGACTACGGTTTTAACTCTACCCACACATGTCCTTCAACCTCATAGAATTTTGTACGGATTTTCTATAAAGATTCAGAAGCAATTATTTCACGTATTTCAGCTCACTGACCCGGAGGTCAAACATTTCTATCAGAAAAACACTTGAAAGAATTTGCAAATCGTATTGATTTAGTAAAAATGATTTAAAACATGAAATTAACTTTGGCAAAGAATTTGCTTCGAAAGGAGTCAAAGCTGCCTATATTGCTTGAACAATTTGCTTAATTTACAGCTACTTAAAAAGCTGCGTTTGATTTTTACTGGTAGCTGTAACTCTTCCTGTCACCAGCGCTTTATGCGAGAAAAATTTTTCAAAAATGAAATTAGTGAAAACATTTCCCAGAAATTCCATGACCAGTGAAAGATTGGGCAACACTGATCTACTTTCAAGTGAAAGGTCCGAGCTGAAAAATAGATTTAGATGATTTCGTTGATGAATTTGACAGTCGAAATGACAATCGAAGGATTAAGTTACATTGAAGTGATGATGATATAAAATTCTAACGTAGACTGTGCAGGGATCTGTGTGAGAATCATATTCTTCATTGTCTATTTGTCTGAATCTTTTTAGAGTTAATGCGTGTTTCACTTATAGCAAGACAGTCATAAATCAACGCAGGGTTGAAAAGTCAGCTTTTGAAGATCAGTCAGAGGAAAATTCAGTGTGAATATTAAAATAGCAACTTTGTTGGGAATATTCTGCAAAAGAAGTTTTACGCCTGCTGTTACGTGTTGCGATCAGGTACACGCCCCTAAAACCGATGCACACATTCCTACTGCGGCGCTGCTATGCTACTTGAGGTGCCACTGGTGCCAAAACCTCTCTGAAGTTAACTGCATACTGCATTGAAGTCCTCACCCCATCCACGCTGCAGATGGACATTACACTCGCAGTAGTAGTTGCATAACATTGCTACGGTTACACCACAATCACAAAGTGTCCGTAAGCTACCACAAAGCGGATTAGTTAGTAGTCACCAATCCGTTGGCAAATGTCTTATTTTATATGTGTTTTATAGTAAGAATAGTTTGACGAAACTGTAGTTGGCTATCAACAGCCTACTTGTCTCTGTCTCAATATGGAATAGGTGGTTGGAAGTGGAACCATTCGCTTTCATGTGAATTGTATTCACTTTCGTAGAGCTCATTTAGTTCATGTGGGGTCGACACAACTGTGTACGGAAAATGGTGTTTCGTTTTACATGTGCAGTGTTGTGGAAGTTGCATGGTTAGCACAGAAGATTCGGCATAGCAAGCAGTACACGTATGTGATTGCTTCTGCAGTGGCCTTTAGGTGTCTCTAGTTAATAATAAGTCTAGTTCATATTTAACGATATTCACAAGCTTATATTGGGTTTGACAGGGTTAATCATACCAACTTAATCTTCAAAACAACGAAAAATCTATGCAAGAAAGACATTTATGTTGGCCCCCCTACTTTTTCCTTGGCCCCGCAGTGGCCCCCCACTTTTTAAATTCTAGAATCGCCACTGACGATATGTCTACACTCTCTCGCAGATCAAAACGTACACCGTTTAGAAAAAATGTTCTCAACGAAATATCACGCAAAAGCAACTTGAACCGTACTACTTGACTGAAGTTTGCAATGAGAGCTTTACAATATTTACATC
>Ga0210059_1000544_pt1 | contig 49008 bp, 28 predicted proteins | sample Ectturendosymbi2_FD_188042 | JGI IMG/M metagenome (GOLD analysis project Ga0210059, IMG submission 188042) | Ecteinascidia turbinata endosymbiont from Florida, USA - Sample 2 (SPAdes) (version 2) | ecosystem: Host-associated > Tunicates > Ascidians > Unclassified | place: Key West, Florida...
CAATTTAGGAATTAGCGCCCTACTCCGCAGTAGTGCTGTAACAAGTGTTACGTGTTATCTAATAATAGTGTTAAGAATGTGTCTGTAACCCTATGGTTCTGTCTTCAATGCAGTTGCAAAAAGTGTCTGTAACCCTGTGATTCCACCGGCTTCAATGCCTTGTACTACGTTCTGTTTTGTCTGTTTTTATCAACCTGGGATCTGCAGAGTGTGTGTGTTCATACTATGGACTTCGTGTCTGCTCACAAAATAATAAATTGAATTAATGACTGCTGGAAGTTGTGTGGTTGATCTGGGTTGTTGGTTTTGGTTACATAGGCTTCAAATTTGAATCGTCGATTTTTGATTTATAAACTTAATTTTTTTGCCTTGTACATCAACAACTTTTCGTGCACGCAGTCGGAGAATCAAGAAACAACCTTACGACGGGAAAACAATCGCAGCCAGAGACGAATTTACGCAAAGCCATGACGCCATTGCGTTTGCGTCAGTTGTGACCAGTGACGTCTACACCATGGCCGCTGATGCTAATTCTGAGGAGAACGTTTATGAAACAATGGAGGATTACGGAAAAGCAAATAGTATATCGTGCAATAAAGCAAACACAAGTCACTCTGTGTTTGAACCTGATACGCATCCATCTATATCAACTGATTCACAACTTGCAGACAACACAATGTCTTTAACAGACGCCGTCAATGACGAAAAGATTATAAAAACCAATGCACTTTATGAAACAAACAGGTGAACTCTTTTGACCTGTAAACTTGTGCGAATTAAAGCGCCCCTGCGAAACGTTAGTGCGGTGTGCCTGTACACCTACTTGAAATGGTTGATGATTTTTTTACTGTAAATGGACAATACATTTTGTTGCAAATACCAGTTGCGACAAATATTGAGCCGTTTGTTCTAATATCCAATTCTATGCATTTTTTCTTTTGTCTATCACTTGGAAACTAACTTGCACAAGTTTTCAATTCACAAAATGCTGCTTGCGGGTATTTTGTAAAGCTGATATCAAATAGATTAAACTAACAATTTGAGTCTGTGTGCCTGTACCTAGATTGCTGAAAAACGCGTCTAGCGTACTTCATTCAGTCAGAAAACCCCAGAAAAATGAAAGCCTATGTGCGACACGCATATCATGGTAGTGGATCCCAAGAGCACAGAACTTGAGTAAACGGCAAAAGTCTATGAAAAACGTTGAAAAGGGCGAATTGTGATGTCGGACATGTAAAAATGAAACCCAGGAAAAAATGGAAGGGGATACAAAGCCTGTCAGAACCATAGGAAATTAGTTCACAAAATATCCGGTAGGTCGATATTTTCAAAGGGCAATAGAAGTAATAAGCTTACGAAATTCTAAATGTCGGTAAATATCAGGCTAGAATTTCACAGAGGTCCGCTGTGTGTATTTACACATATTGTGTATAGCTCTACACGTTGTTTTCAGAATTATATTTCGATGAAGCTATATTTTTTATCGCTTGTTTAAAACTAGACGGAGAGACGAAAAAAGTCTTTCATAAATAAACGTTTTAATTAGATGTGTACGAGTGATTGATTCAAAGGTTGGTTTATGAAGCACTGCTCCGGTGCCCCAAGCGCTTTGTGACCAGAAAGAAATGTTTCCAGTAATACTGAGACGTCTTGACAGTATTTTTAATTTCCTTATTTTGTTCTGCCCTATATTATCAATACTGGAAAATCGAACTTTTTGCTCTCTGGCTCGCGCACCTTGGTCAAACACTCCAGAATTATTGCTAATATGTGGTTCACGTGTGGCAGCGGCTCAGCACACAAAAAAGAAAAAACAACGTAATCGCCACACGTTTTATGCTGCACATGCTGAATTTACATTGGCACGCACTTCGAGCACGCAAAGACTCACTGTTTCGCAGTTTTTTATCATAGATACGTGCAATATTGTATTGATACGTCATGCGTGAGACGTTCATACGTCAGAGAACAATAAATGAACTCTTCTGCGTCTTGTGCATTGAATGAAGTTGCCAAACTGATACTGTGACACCATCGCACTGCAGCGGTTCTACTCCACCTACACTGCGCACATAGACGCTGAGATACCGTTTGCTTTACGTAACGCTGTCTAGTGATATGAAGTTGTACCTCTTCTGAATACAATTAGAAATTCCGAACTTTTCTTCGTCCAATTTCTACTTAAAATACGCTGATTCTATATTTCTCGTTGCCCCAACTGCTACTGTCAGTCATATTTCATAAAAAAGTGCTGTTTGCTTACTGATTTAGCATGCAACACCGTCTGTGGAAAAAGCGTCACATTGGTTCTATCATGAGGCATTTATGATTAATTAATGATAACGAATTTATCTAGCTGCAAATTTTATGAAAACAGCACAGGGCAACCTTCAAACAACACGCACTATTTCTACTCTCAAAATTCATACCGCTTTTTTTTAGCTGTCGCGGGTGTGTGTCGGCCTCAAGTTTCTTTATTTTGTGCCACTGTGTTGAAATCTCTCTGTTGCTCATGAAAGAACAGCTGTAGCACAGTTTTTAAAATATCCAACACAATTACATCAAAGAGAAGTAGGAGGAGTTACACAAGATATTTTGTATTGCCTGAGTAACATTTCTCTTGTCTATTAACAGGCAAATTAGCAAGATGAAGAGCAGTTAGGTTGAAAAATAACATAACCTATCACTTTTGAAGCAACTACTGAACGAAACTATTATTTGAAGCCAATAAATCATTTTGTGCTGTAAACGGTATAAAAACTTGTCAATTCTGCCAAAATTTGCTGAAATATTTAGGAAGCATTTATCGTTCATTTCATAAAATAAGTTGAAATTAAGATAGATTTTTTATTTCGTTGCCAAAAGGTGAAATCTTTCAAAACTTGCTACTAGGGAGTGAGGTAAGAAAGAAAACAACTGAAAAGACAATCATCATACAATTTTTCAGGAGTTGAATAACGTTCGAACTCGCATTTTATCTTGTTTCATTTTGACTGCTTATAGTTTAAGAATAATGCTTTATCCCATATCAATAAATTTTGTGTTGTTATTGCAAAACATATGTAATGTCAATCCAAAAGCTTTAATGTTAAATGACGACTTATTGTTATTTTACTTGAGACTACGGTTGATCGTGAGTTATATCTGAATATAAATCATGTGGCAATCAAATACCATGTTTTCACGAAATATTGTCACGAAATGTTTTGAATCGTCTACTGGCAAGTTTCCGTCTCAAGGACCAAATTTAGAATGGTCACCACTAGCACTACTGCAAATCAACTTTTGGGAGAGCTAGAATACCCTGAGCCCCGTCTATGCCTACTCGAATTTGACTCTTGTTTCAACCAAACAAACGCACGCTTCTTTAAAATTTAATACTATTATTATTTTTCTTTGTTTGGGTGATGCTATCTCATTTTAAATTGTCGAATAAAGCCATGTGAGAAACCGCATAATTGTGGCAATTTTGATACGGCCGAAGAAAGTGACAAAATTATTGAAATATTTTAGTTTCTTTTCGATTCAGAAATAATAAAATTGTTGGACGTCAAATCCATCAAGGTTTTAAGGTCTTCAGGATGGTTCTTGCACACGTTCGTGCAAGTCTGATGGCTGCCATGCGCACGCGACACGCTTTTCAACAAAATTAACACTTTCTTATCAGCTGTCAAGTACCATAAATGATTGATGATATTTGTCTTATTTCCAAGAACACCATTTGCGTTTGCCCTGCATAGAGAAAAAAGCGGCATTCATAGTGGGACACCCCTTTGACAACAACCAAACATTTGAAAATTTTGTCTGAATTTCTTTAAGAGAATGGCAGGGCCAGAAGCTATAAAGCTTATGTCGATATTCGTAGACGCCTGGTCAACATGGAAGCAGAAATGAGAATGCAGCTCGTAGGCACTGGCATGCTCAGACTCGGGTTTCGTAACTTGCAGTATATATGTGTATGAGCGCACAGCTGTTAAACAATGCTTCATAGAAAAGTAATGTCTTGTGGCTTATCCAAATCAAAAGCCTTGCTGTTGAAACTTGGACAAGCAAGTGCATGTGTGGTTGCATTGATTTTCCTGCGTTTTTTTCAATCCACAGTGTGTTCAACTTCTGCAAATGGTAAGTCAGACTATTTGGCATCGATGCACGGAAGCTTGGTCTCAGTAATGGTTAGTCTGATAGCGGTGACTGCTAAAGTTGGCAGTTATGTGTTAATGAAGCTTTTTGTTTAGAATGAGAGGTTGCTTTATTTAGTTATGAATCGTGTTATGTACCAGGTTAATGCAAATAAAATGCCGACAAATAGAATTACGTAAAACTCAGCATTGTTTTTGTAGCTTTTACGTATTTCGGTGTTTATAAATGAATGTGTTTGCTTTCTGAAGCGTGTCTTCCTGGTTTGAACTGAATTGACAGGAAAAACGAATATTCACTTTGTTCTTGGATGTCATGCTAAGTCAAATAAATGATCCATGGCGCCACATCTAAGACTAGAATAATATTGTAATAAAATACAATTTGTAAAAGGGAGTGAAGTCGGCATAAACGTCAAAAGTACAGTACAAGCTTATAAAAGATTTGAGAAGTTCATGTTCTCGTTACTTGCTTTTTAAAGACCCTTAGTTGTAAAACAATAGCAAGGATTTGCTTTCGGATGCTGGTTGCGTTCACTGGAACCTGCCGGCGTCGAATATTTGTACACCTGTCGATTCGGTTGTGTGCTGCACATCAGGTAAAGTATTGGTTCGGCATGTCTTTACTTAACACTGGTTGTGCGTATAATGACACTTTTATATGTCTTTCCCAAACACACAGCGAATTAAATGTTTCCAATGCCAACTGCAGTTTAACTAATCACGCTGCTAGAACTTCCTATGTTATGATGGATAAATTCACTACAACACGGCAGTGAAGTTCCTGTGAGTTTATTTTTTACCTATACGCACGTTACGTGGTTAGAAGTATTTGCAAATTTGCGGCAAAAAATCCGTACGCGTTTGAATCGCAATAATGCGAGGAGGTTGTGGATTGCAACGTGCTCATCTAATCGTGGGTCGCAGAAGAACACCAGAATGCAACTTCCACAGGCCTTTATTAAGCAAGATCCTTTGAACAGCTTGCACTTTGCAGATACTGTTGCCTATCACAGTGATAACATAACGTTTTAGATAAAATAATATCATTTTTTCCTGGGGAATGTGCAACCAAAACGTAATTTATGTCAGACATCCCAGAGCTTCAGTGCAAATTTCAAATAAACCATCCAGCATTTTACCAAATAAAAAGTAGATTCGTGAGTGGTGCTGTGCGCTATCGTACACGTGTGATCAATTTTGCACACGTTAAGATTAATAAACACTTTAATATGTATGTGGAGAGCAAATACGCGTTGCAGTCAGACAGCGTTCCTAAGAAGTTCAAAACTAAGCGGACAACAGGTTCAATCATCAGTAGTTTCAAATGACAATAGTGTTTACCCGCTGATATCACTTTACTGCAGTGGTTTTCAACCGGGGCTCGGCGAGTGGCTGCCAGGGGTTCCGCCGAAACATAGAAATAGAACATAGATGCGACATTTCTACTCATCTGTTTTATTACAAAAAGTAGGATAGACAGTTGAATCATTGCGTACGTTTCCATGAGCAACGCAAACATTTGCGGAAGGTTCCACTGCAGCAAAATGGTTGAAAAACACTGCTCTACTGTATCAATCACCACACATTATTTTCATGGAAATGTTACCTCTAGCTTTTTTGCAACAGGTCAAATTTATTCAGCATCTTACCGTTTTAAGCAACGTCGTTTGTTCCCACATTTTGTATTTAAATATTTCTTGAAAAAGGGCGTTACATCACGTTTCTGATCATGGAAAAAGAATCATGATTTCTTTGATATAAAAGAGTGGTGTTCAGCCTTTTTTGTACCGCAACCCATTATAGCAACCAACTATAAGCCATGACCCCCATATAGAACTCGAATATAGCAAATACAATACAGCTGTGTACATGTAATACCTACTCGCGATCCCTCCAAAAATGGTTCACGACCTCTCTGGGGGTTGTGGTCCTCAGGTTGAAAACCACTGATATTAAAGGCCATTTTTCATCAACATTCTGAAACAGTGCCACTCTACAGTTGAGTGCTGGCGACAGGTTCCGGAAAGTAGATACCCAAAAAATGAAAGACCAGTGTACTTTTGGCATTTAGCCCGGGATAATCCTGTGAACAGTTATACTCTGTAATGAAGTTCGTGAAATCGAAACATTGTGCAACCCTGCAAAATGAACACTTGGGAGAATTAATTCGCACAAGAACTAATTTGTCCAAATTTTCGGAGACTACTAAACCAAACCAAAACCAAGTATCGATGAACAATGCGTTTGTTGTGTTTGAGTTTGGTAATTATATGTAAAACGTGAATTCTTTACCGTATTTCTATTGACACTGCAAATTGATTTTGAGGCACTGGTGTTTTTGGTTTTCTGCTAATTAAATATTCTATTGAACAAGTTTGCCCACCTCTGTCTATGACGTTTACAGGGTGTGTGTTTCGCCTACTTAGCAGGTACTTTCAGCCTTAGAGACTTCACTAGTTGTAAGAGACAGCAAACCACATAGGGTTATGCCGATAGAAGCTCGTTATGTCACTGCAAGTATCGACTACGGAATGATGGAACTTTCTTCAAAACATAGGAAAACAAACGTCTCATGGACATCTGCGAACTTACAAGGTTTAGCTAAGAGGAGTGGGGTCCATATCCGTGGCAGGCTGTGGCGCGGTGGAAGTTGCCTTCTCAATACAACTGAAAATAGCGCTTTGTTCGGTATGGTTGAGATTGGATTAGTGAAAATTTTGCAAAGTGACATCCAAAAAATTTTCCGAACAATTGGAACCACTGTGAGGAAAATTTTGGAAATCTACTGTAGGTAAATCCACGATGATTTTTTGGTCGTTTGGTCTTTTTTCGGAAACAAATGAGCACTGTTAGGAAAAAACGTCAATTTTGTTAGGATTCAATTTTGATTTGCAAGAAGTTGGTTGTTGAGAAAAAACTACTTTGTGCAGAAAACATGTCTTGTGTAAAATTTTGGAGATGCCTCATAAATTTTTGGTTTGTCAGTAACAGGCGTGGAATGACTGCAACATTAGTTTCCCACTGATATGCGTTAGAGTAGGAAAAGAAGGAAAAAACGGTTTAGGCTTTTTACAAAACCAACAGCTTGGAATAAAATTCAGAAGCTACCTCAAGACAGAAATGGAGGGAATGTGTGGTCCATCGCGTAAAAGTTGATTTGAACACACAGTAGAATTGGCACAAAATAGTGGTATTACTTACAGTAGTATCATGGCACTTAGGAACGCTGGAGCAGAAGACAGAAGAGGTCGTGAGAAAAATTGTTGGTACTGGTCGCAATGATGTAGGTTCTGGAAGTGTGTGGGCCATTTGTAATGTCAAGGCACAAGTTTTGACGCATCTGGGAAGTGTTGTTTGCACGAAAGTTACATTGTATTGGACGTTGACGAATAAATCATTGGCTACCGCACTCTCACGGTTCACCGACGAAATGCCAATGTGATGTGATTGTTTACAGTAGTTTGCCATTCAGGCACATTGTTGTTCGTGATCAATTAGCAGGCGCATGTGCTGACAAACTCTAGAATTTGAGTTGGCTTTCCAGGACCTTGTCATTTTTCTGCTGTATATGGCGCTTCGGATTTAAAAAAATTGAAACTATTGTGGGTGTGGTGCGAGCTACTTTCTGCAGTTTGATTACACAGCTGTGAAGACTGCTAGTGTTTGGCATCCGGCGTTTAGAAAACCACAACCGGTGCTCTCGCAGCGAGAGGACGTTGCAATAGCTGGTTACGTAGTGTAATGAAAATAAGCGCAGAAAAGTAGTTGCAGATTACAATATTGTGCAGAATTTTAACATGGTGGATTCAGTTGAGTTTTTTTCATGTTCTGTATATGTGACTGTCAATTCGAACTTCAAAGTCTTCAGGTTTTTACTGTCGCACTACCCCCAGTTTGATGCATTACCAGCGCATTTGCAGGTATAACACTAAAAGAAGCTACGTGAACATGCTCTGGCTTATAAACCTGAACTCTGAAGACCCTTGTAGAAATTTGTAGGAGTGTCGCAAAGCGAGCAACACGCAGCCATACAGCCAGTTTCAGTGGGTTAGCTACTTGCGGTGCATGATTTACTTAACAATGCTTGCAACAGTCACGTCAGGTGAAGAACGCTTTTCAAAACTAAAACTGATCAAAACATATTGACGGTCAACAATTTCAGAAGAGATGGTAAACAACTTGGCAATGCTATCTATAGGAAATTGCTTTGATAAAACCATTGACCTTGAAAATATTTTGAGAGACTTTGCAAATAAAAAATCCAGAAAAGTATTCTTCTATAAGAATTGCCCTGTGTATGGATAAGCAGCAGTGGCGCATCTATGCGAAATAGCGCCCATGGCAAAGTTCAAGTGTGGGTCCTTTCCAATAATGCAAGTGTTCCATACAAGCTCAATTTTTACGAAAGATTAACCATGAAGAACATCATTGAATAAAACAGAAAATATATGATTAATTTTGCTTTAAACCTTTCAGCAAATAAAATTATAATTATCCATAAGCTTCATAACATATTTCTTTACTCACTTATTTTTGTTGTAAGAATTTGAAAACATTCATATAATAACGTTATCATCATTTGTACATTGTATTAGCTGACCAAACTGTAAATCGTATGCAAAAATCGCACAACATATTGCAACTGCAAACATAATTTCTATTGTAAATGAAACACATTTTGGATAGCACACCAAGTTATTTAATACAAGCCATGCATTATTTGTGTTCGAAGGACACAATCCCATCGAACATCAATACATCTGGGCATTGTGTTTAGCCTATTATATATCGCAGTGGTCCCCAACTTTTTTGTAATCGCGTACCGGTCAACGGTTGACAGTTCTACCGCAGCCAGGGAGTACTCTATGATTGCGGTTATTTTTTAACAGCTGAAAAAAAGTTACCAATTTGATCCATCAGATAAAGCTGTTGCACTTTTGTGTGGCCGCTAAGACTCGCAAGCATCGCGGCCCGGTATCAACTGATCCGCGGCCCGCCCAGGCGTTGGGGACCACTGAATCGGAAACTAGTGGCCATCGAAGAAGTTTCGTACAGTCGGAGTTGGCCGCAGCAGTTGAAAATCTGTGGGAGCTTAACAACAAGTGTTTGCGTAACAGTCAGATTCTCACAACACAGACTTAAACTCGTCTCAACCAGATTCTCACTGATATCCTCATGCCTGAAACGCAGCAGCACGGGCTGACTTAGCGTATCTTAGAGCGTGAGTAGGATCGTCGTGCTGTGTCACAAAACCGCAAGGTTGTCATAATGCTTGGCAGTGCTGGCGTAACACGCCCCAAGGTAATGCATTAGATCAGTGGTTCTCAAACTGTGGTACGCGAGCAGCTTTCCTGTCATTTTCGAAAAACTGTGTTAATTCGTTTCTGTGTAATAATTCGATCGTGTGTTCCGTTTATGTTGCTAATTCATTTATGTTCTATATTAATCTTAAGTACATTTGAGCAAATTACGTTCTTCTGAAACCAGGCGTGTACACTCTAACATTAAAAAAACATCCGGTGGTACGCGATCTCAAAAAGTTTGAGAACCACTGCATTAGATAGATAAGGGCGATGTGTTGATGCAGCTTTGCAGTTACTAGTTGCATGGGGCGCAAAATAGAGGCTGAAGAAACTGTAAGTCAAATTATAATTTTCCACAAGCTAGTTTTGTGCCCCCGTCATAAGTGGTGCCCATGGTACGAGTCATGCCTGTCATACTTAGATACTCCACTGGCAAGCAGTATGTCTGCAATTGCCTTACTTTGTATTTAAAAAAGTACAACTTTTCTGTTGCTATTCAAACTTTTAGTGTATCAAGCATTTAGTGTTTTGTTGGTTAAAGACGAGCATACTACATGAAATAAGAACATACACAGATTTTTTACATTTGTAAAGTAAGAACCCTGCTGTGAGTTTTGTAATTGGGCCTTGTAATTCCTAGTTTGGGCCCTGACTCAAGTATACCCGAGATTCACAGGAACAAAAAAGTGATTAGATTTAAACTGTATAATTTAAAATGTTGTTTTTCATTGTCTGATTTTAATTTTTGATCTTTTCAAATTTACTATTATTATTATTTTTTGGTTAATTTTGGTGATGGCAATTGGCGGCAGGCCGAAGCATGGATTGTGCTTCTTGCTTGGGTGGTTGAGGTGAACGCTCTTGCCCAATGAGGGCTACGGCAATTCATTTAGTGGCTGTGGATCGAGCACCCAACCTTCCAAATATTTTTTTATTCACACTAACGTTATGACGAATTTGTGAGATCTATTTATCGGTTAAAGAGTCTATAAACAAAATGGCGTTGCTGCTTTGCTGGTTTAAACAAAGAATCCATAATGTCATTTATCAAATTGTGTGCCATAATTGTGATGACTCAATGAATTTTCATACTCACCTGCGGATAGTAACAACTTCTGGTTTTATAATTTATGTTTATGCAAACTAGTTTATAATTATCTTTGTTTTTTATCTCGAGAATGATGGTGGAAAAACGCTTATTTTGAATAAGATACAATCTTATTCAAATAGACTCTTGAATGTGAATTGTATCTGAATAATATTGTAGGACTGAAGATGCCTAGTATTACGTGAAATCGATTTTCTATTAAAAAAATTTGCTGATGGATTCAAACCCTCCAACTTTGTGGAGACTAGTTACTTGAGTATAGATATGTGCAAGTTTGAATCTTTGCAAAAAGATGACAGCAGAGACCAGTCGGCTGATTCCTCTAACGTTTAATGCAACCCTAGAGCTTTGAGCTGTGCAATTAGCAACTTGTTTATTTGTTTTCATCCAATTTTGAATTTGTTGCATTTCCAAGTAAACTTTTGATTCCAGTTGCCTCGCATTTTTATGTTAAAGCGGTAGAGTGGTGTCGTCAGAAAAGTGGTAAGACTTGCATTTAGAAACTACTGGTAAATCATTAAGAAACAGTATCGGGTCAACTCTGAGAGGAACCTATGAGACAGTCCTGTGTAAACGTTTTTAGCGTCAATGCATATACACTTTTAAAGTTATTAAAAAAAGTAAACGCTGCGCACCTGTTGCACGTTTTCCTAGGATTCTACCACTTGTTTGTATTGTATATTTTGTCATTAGACCCGATACAAACTGATGCTAATTATTTGTGTAACACAGGTTTTTCGGCTTGAGTTTTAGCTATCGGAGGTTACGGTCTCGAATCACTTGCCAAGGTTGGATGCGGGCCTTTGATTGGAATAACTACATCTAACTGGCCTGTTCTTTGCCTCTTTAAATAATTGGTGTCGACTGCTACGCTGACGCAAAGCAATGCACGTACACGTGCATAAGTTCACAACTTGATGCTCACGCTTAAACTCACGCAGACGCAGAGACACAGGCACAGAGCTGTTAATAGTTTCTCCAGCTAAGTCTTGGTTTTCGCGTAATGCCCCTGAATGCAGCAATGTGGTAACGGTTGAACCATGGCTATGCTGCTTTTCCATATGTCTTCAAGGCTGTGTGATGTGTCTCTCCAGTTTTCATATAAATCTTTTGTTTTTTATTTCTGTGCAGTTTTCAAAAGCCCATGTGGCGCTATACCCCAAGGACGAAATTCTGCTGTAAATGTTACCTTCTCCAATGAAAACACAATCATTTTTTCGTGCGTACCTTCTTACAAACATGCGAGCGGTGACTATGAGGTGTTTTGTAATGGCAACAGCAAGAAGTGGATAGGAACAGCATTGGTTTGTGAAGGTACTGATTATGAGAGGTAATGCACCTCACATCAAAAGTGTTAATTGTATTAGTTTCTTTTCGTTAGATGACATGTACAATTTTTCGTCTCTGTGAGCTAGTGGAAGCAAATTTGAACGCCGCAAACAAGCAAATTGCTGCTTAATTTGCCTTTAATATTAAACCCCAGGTTTTGATTTACCTTTTAGCGAAAAAATGTTTACATTTAGTATCAGGCAAAGCCCTGATCGAATTACCAATTTCTATGTTTGAAGTTAAAAATGTGCTTTTATGCAATACCCGAAGCATAGATGGCGCTAGTCTTCAAGTGCAAGATCTTATCATGAATAGAATCACGGGAGAACTTCAAACTAATATGCAACTTGACAATATGCAGGGTTAGAAACTTCTGCGCTGTATGTTTAAGATCTCAAACGATCTCAACATTGACTGCAGAATTTTCCCAGTTAGTTGACTGTCGGAAAGCTTGTTTGTTTAAAACTGCGTAAAAGTGTAACGAAAAATTTGTCAAGGCTAACACCTGAAGAGCGGCTTAAATTATCTGATTTTTCATAAATTATTACTCAACTGGATACGTTTGAGTAGGCAACACTCATCTCTACAAAAGATTTAGTTATTGTAATCTGAAATGGAAACTTTTTATTCTAAAATAAAATTCAGTCAAATAGAGAGTTCTGTTGGCATAGCAGAAGACGACAACCTCAAATTAGTTACTGAACAAAAGCAAATATATAATTTCGGTTACAAGCGAAAATCAAACGCACCAAAAAATAGCAGAAAGACCTTTTGTATTTTTGACATATATTTAATGCAAAAAGTTACGGATTTTAATTTCACTGACATAAAACAAAGCTAGAAACGGAAATTGACCTACAAATACCTCAGATCGAAAAAAAGATGAAAATATCAACATGCAGTGTAAAAAAAATGAAAAAAAATTAATCTTGCAAATATTGCTATTTTTTTCAATTAGCAACTCTGAAAGATAGTTCTTCCGCAGGTATAAAATCATTGCGTATCTATTAGCAGCAACCGTCAAACCCTAAAAAAATTCTAAAAATCAGTTTTTGACACCACTGTATATAAATGTTACCTTGACCACAGCAATCTCACTACAGCGCCAAAGACTTAAATTGATATTAAGCTTTATTTTCAGTTTAAATTTTTATACGTATAGTCAAGAAACATCAACTTCAGGCATGGGTATTTACTTGGGCTCTTCTTCAGTTAATATTATTTCTCAACTTTGACATCACACAATACGATAAGCTTGTAATAACTGGTGTGTTGCTTATAGCAAAACATACGTGAATGTGCCACTTGTTGATGACAAATTTAAATCTTTAACATAAAGCAATCTACCGAGTCATTCCTAGTGATGGAGCTTCTGCTTTTGTTCAGCATCCCAAATATGCCAGACATGAAAATGAAGTCTGGTTCAAATTAATGTCAATCTGTGTGGTTTAGTTCTAATGCGGCTTTTTTCACGTCGTAGAAATCAAACAAAGGGGAGAATCATGGGAAGATTTCTAAAACGTTTTGAGTGGTCATTGAACTGGCTGGCTTCGCTTACATTTGCCATATTTGCAATAATTCTGGAATCATTAAAATGCGCATTTGACACACAGATGCCGTGAACTGTGAAGGACCAAACGCGCCTTGTCTTAATGGAGGAAAATGTATTGAAAGCGATCCTAGTTTTTCATGTGAATGTTTGCCGCTCCACAGAGGCGGATTGTGCGAAGAAGGTATGTTCGACAACTATTTCTTACAAAAAATACTACAGTAGATACGAGAGTAATCAAATACAAGAGGCCTCTTTTTGCAACATCTTCATTCAAAAGCTCACTTCAAACTTTTAGAAAACTGTAACCGCCTACAGTATTTAACGTGAAAGCTCAGTGTCCGCACATGCTGCTACAGCTGATGGTGGCTGGGGTGAATGGAATTCCTGGAACAATTGTTCAGCAACATGCAATAATGGAATACAAATAAGGAGACGAGCGTGTGACAATCCTGCACCAACTGTGAAGGGGAAGATGTGCAAAGGAAAGTCTATACAGGTAAGGATGCGTGAGTACCTAGGCATTAAAATTGTTCTGGATTTCCAGTTAGACCGAAACGAGTTACCCCAGAACATTACCTACAGTTATTCATGAACGGACACGTAGCAAAAGGATACGAAAATGAGAGCGTTAGTTGTATTTACTCTTTCGATTTGAGCGAGATTTTTCATGCGTTACTGTTGATGGTATGAAGAAACAAAACTCTTGGAACCTGGGGTGCTTCGGTTCAAGAGTCGGAGATTACTCACTCGCTATCACTAAACGTGATTGCAGCACGTTGTGTTCGAGGAAATAAGGGAATGAGTTTTTTGCCCTCTTTAGGAAGCTGAATGGCTGACTTAGCTGACATGAACGATATTTCAATGAAAAGAAGGTAAAACAAAATCTGTTTGGTTGATGCGGTTTAGCTGTGTGCTGTGAACTGAGCCTTGTTCGTGGAAAAATTCTCGCGCTTTGTCTTTCATTTTTGAATTGTTGTCTAATAAACCACGGCGAATTTTTTTTCTTATGATTTATTTGCATAAACTATTTTGTTTATACTCTTGCGAAAGCTTTGATTCAAAGCGGACCTTGCATGCCTCTGTTTGAGCCTCTTTAGTCCTCAAAACTAGATGCGGATTCAGTCAGTAAACTTAGGATGGAGATTTCAGTAATATTTGGTAGTCAAGTCACATAACAGCTTTGTTACTGCAAGAGAGATGAAGTATACCTCACAACTCTGTTGTGACAAAACAATGGACAACAAAATGGCCTTTACTCGCGAATGTTTTTTCGAATTGTACAAAAACATGGTGAATAAAGTTACTTTCGTAGGTTTTAGGGCGGGCGATCGTCCCAATCGCTCCCCCTGGATTCGCCCTGCTCATGACTAAGTGGCTTAACATGCTTTGAATATTGAAGGTCAAGGACTGCAATCAAGCGAACTGTCCAGAAGGCCTGTACGAATGGTGTAATCCTATCCAGGATAGATGCGGGCACAAGCTCCGAAAGAGAAGCGCCTTTTGTTCAATAGTAGAGGGGTCGTATGGGTGCACGTGTCTAGATGGCGTTCGAAAATACAATGATCGCAATGGTAGATTTGTCCGTTGTCAAGGTGAGCAAAAAAACAAAGATAGGAATATGTTGGACTGAGACGCCACGATTAAGTATAGTATTCGAAAGAAATATTCAGTACAAAACCAATGCAAAATATAAAACGGAATTAAAAAAATTAAATGAATCGTTATTGAAGGTACTCATACAAAGAGGCCCACAAGCGGAACTCACCCCAATCACATCAGACCAACAACATTCAACATAAAGTGACTTCACAGCATTCACACTGCACATAGAAGGGAATTTGGTCTGGATGGCGAAGCAGGCTACCGAAGAATACTGATCAGCGGGGTTCTTTGCCAGACTCCAGGAGAAAGCAGACGACTTTGGCCACTGGATTGACACTCTACAAGAAAACAATTACTAGTTACCGGGTAATAAAGAAATGTTTCACGCAAGAATAATCACAAAACTATCAGTTTTCTCCAACAGTCAATCAGAAATTGGCACACTGCCCTTGCATTAGTCGAAAAACACATTTCTGAGATAAAAACCAACGTGAACTGTTCCGGGCTCATGTTTTCTATTTTTTTACTCTTCTATGCATCCATGAACACGTTGAGCTACGGTATATTCTTCTGCACGGAAAAAGTGGCATGCACCGAAAACAAAGCACGCCATTAGCAGTCGTCTGTTTGCGGATGTTCACCGGTTTTGATTTTGAGCAATGACATCTGCATTGAGTTCCAGCTGGTCAAATGTGCGAGACAAATATTCCAAGTGGAAAACAACAAGAAAATGGATGATTGAATCTTAACATCGAACATCAAAGACAATTTTTAAAAAAGATGCAAACAGTGGACATAAGTGCAAAATCAGAGGTAGGTCATCATCAAACCAATAACAACCTGCGTAATGAGACGTGATGAGGCTAAGACAAATCGTGAAATCATGCTGTTCACTTACAACAATCTAACGGCTGTCAACGCATATGTAACCCATGTAACCAACTATATCTTGAGAAAAATGCAGGACCCAAAAGGAAATGGTAGGCTTATGCACACGACAAGAATCTTGACACTTGCGAATCACTCCACTTGTGAGCTGAAACGTGTCAGTCGTGCCTATAGCAAGGAAGACAGCGGGGAACGTAGAGAGGTTGTAATATTACTAAGATTCTAATGCACAGAAATTAAGGAGTGCACCATCAAAAAACAATCAAAAATGTCCTGCCGGAAACAATGCGGAAGCCCCAAGAAACGACAGCATATTTATCTACTGTAGAGAGGAAAACAAGGACAGCCACTTGCATGCACTGCCAAATTGACCAGGGAACTGCTACGCAGGCAATGCAGATGTCAACTATTTGAGATCATATAGATGGAAAAAATTTATAAATGGATGAGACAAACAGAGTTAGAACCAAAAACATAAGCGTAGTTTTGCGACTTAAGTAAGGTTCTCTGTGTATTTTTTCTCTTAGTTTTTTATGCTGTAAGCCCCTACCCGCGATGACTTGCGGTTGAAATAGGTCAAATGTAGAGGACATTTTGTTGCCCTGGTTGGCCTGACGTATGTCAAGGATTGTTTGCTCATTTTGTATTCGTCGCTTCTTCCTCTGTTCTGGTGATGGGAATTCAGCATTGCTGGAGAAACGTTTTCTCTCCTCTTTGTTGTGTATTGCTACTTTCCGAAAGGGGAAAACCAAAACAGTTTGTAGCGAAGTTCTCAAAAGCATTAGATAGTTGATTGATAAAGATCACGTGCATTTTGTACAGATATTGATGAATGCGCGGAAAATCTTCATGCATGTGACCTGGCCAGCTCGGAGTGCTTCAATACGTACGGATCATATGAGTGCCATTGCAAGCCAGGGTTTCGTCCTTTCAAAGATTATTGCAGAGGTACGGATGACTGCGAAGCTTACTGCCACTGACAATAACGTTGACGCCATCTTTAACAAGACATGAAATACGGCAGCAGCATGCATAAAAGCCGAAAGTAGCATTATCAGCATCAAGATGTCGGATTTGTACACGTTGTCCATTGGAATTTTTTTGCTTTAGGCACAAATTAATTTTTACAAACAAAAGCGGAAGCATCCGCTTGGAGGAAACAATCATGCATTCAAGCCTACTATTTTAATAATATCAATAATATCGAACAAACAAACATTTGAAACCTGTTTCCATAATGAAATAGACACATTTTCGTGAACACCAGGATGGTGAAAGAAATGTCGGGAAAAGGAGACGGCATTATGATAAGTGATGAGTTGGTGCTTTTGCTTTCGTTAACATCGTTAACAAGCGATAATCGACATTCCTCAAATGTGAAAGATACTGAACTGCAATACAAAATTCTGCAACAAAACAAAGGTAATGCTTGTTAAAATTTCGAATGTAGTATTCAGGGTTTTTTAAGGCGTTTTAGGGACCCGTTTTAGGGACCGAGAAAATCGGGTCCCTAGAATCAGAGAAATCGGGCTCCTACAGATCCATACCGGGTACCTAACATTTTCCTTATAAAAAACCCTAGTAATATTACAAATGTTCTAAAACATTCAAACTCTATGCTTCTTGAAAAACAGATGTCTTGGAAGGCCAGCAAAAAGGGCACTACAGCAATTGTACAGCACTGAACAGGATAATTCAGGCGTTTGACTATTAACTGTTCTAGGTCAACAAAAGTTTGTTGGAGTTTTTTATTTGATGTAAGGATCTACGGACTACAATTACAAGGAAATACTTGTACTATTTCGTTACACCAATTTTTTGATGTGTTTTGGAGTAAAAACACACTGCATTCTGAAGCCCGCGTGTAAAAGTTTATGAAAAACAGTAAATTTATAAGGAACTTCTTCCCACTTAAAGAAAAAATGTATGAGGTAACGAATTGGAACATGATAATTTTACAGCAATATGCAAATAAAAGGTCTGTAAAATGCAAATAAAAGTATACACACAGAAACCTAAATATGGAAAACACAAGCGCTTCAACTTATTCAAAACAACTGGTATAAAATTTGCTGTTGTAACAGCTTTGCCGATACGTACTAAAATTTTATTTCACTGTTGTTTAGACATTGACGAATGCTTTATCGGATCCCATAACTGTAGCGAAAATGCGGAGTGCTATAATATCGATGGTTCATTCATCTGTCGATGTAAACCTGGATATAAAAGTTTAGTGGTGGAAAAAACAGGCTTCGTTGACCAGTGCATGGGTAAGTAGAAGTTACTATTTTTGTACTTGGTTTAATGTCAAAAGAATGCAACAGTAAAATGTACCGAGGCTGGTCAGTTTTTTGTTTGAAAGCAACATCTAACAAAATGAATTTTTGTTTAGAAGCATGATGAGGGTAACAAAATCCCAAGCCCTCTTTTTGACAAGCAGTTCTCACCAAACAAACTATTTTTACGGAGATCATCAACGATTTTTCTGAAAGAGGTTTTATATACAAAGAAATGCTTTGAGCCAGCCACTACATGACACTAAAGGCCAGGGGCTTAACCAGCTCTTCATTTCGGGAGGGGGCATTTTTCATGAAATTTCATTCAATGACGTCATCGTGCTTATTCAACCGTGGTACAACTTTTTCGCAAACGGTCACATAATAATAATGTATTTTTTCCCGCAGACACGAAGTCCATAGCACAAACACACACATTCTGCACAACGCTGGTTAATAAAAACAGACAAAACAGAACGTTTTACAACAGCGTTGGAGGGTGAATCACCGGTGTCAAGAGAAATTCTGACTTCACGCCATATACACATGCACAGAGCAACATTCTACATGTCAAATACGCTGAGAAAACTGATGATTAGGGTTTAGGGGCTGGTGCTTAGGTAAGCGTGTCGGGTTAGGGTTATGTTACAGTTAGAAAAAGAAAAATAATTGAAATCTAAGATTAAGTCCAATATTTTCACTGGTTTTACTTATTCCCGTACTGTAGCTTGTTGTGAGTATCTGACATCTAACCAAAAAGTTTTGATTTACACAACACACATCAAAAAAGTAATCGCCAAACTTTATTCTTTTACTCTGGGAAGCAAAATATCTGGCAAAAATTTCGCTTGACACCGGGCTACAGAAACTTACTTAACAGAACGTTTTGTAACGGCGTTGGAGGCCGAGCCTCAGGTTAACAGACCCATTCTTAACACAAGTTGTTCACTTGGTACAACACTACTGCAGAGTGGGGCGTTAATTCCTGAACTGGTCAAACCCAAGTAAAGTACGAATGCATTGTGACATGCACACCCTCAAACGAACAAACACTGCAATGTCCGAGCACTCAGCCACAACGTAAAATGCGGTTGTGGTGTTCAAAGAATATGGACGAATATAAACAACCCAACTGCGTCAAAGCAGGCAACCATTACATTATTTGACTTTCTGCATCTTTCGAGAAACAAGTGCATATTTTTTCTTAATAATGCCTCAAATGTAGGACTGTTACATTGAACCTGATGAGTCATGACTACTAACACTCGCTCTCCAGGGGAGGTTGTATAGAGCTCTGCATCCAAAATTATAGGCCACACGCAATCTTTGCATGCATGACTTTCTGAAATTCCACCATAATTGTGATGCATACATGGGCGTATAAAGGAACAAAAAAGTACATTTTTAACTGCATTTGAATCTCGGAAAAAAGAGGCTCGCAGCTTGTTTGCTGCACGATATTTTTATTGCAGTTGTCTCTGAATGTCTTTGTCATCTGAGAGCTCAGAATCCAGTACATCTCCCATATATTTGTAGTGGTTAACAGATTTTAGATTTTTACCACCCATGTGTCAGTAATGGGGTGACTGTGCTTTTTGCACTCTTAGCCTTAAACGTCATATAAACGGCTTTGTTGCAGTTGAAAATATTTCCATGTGATTCTGCATAAGCCTGACAAGCAGATAAAAGTTCTCCTCGTATCATTTCCGAAAATGAGAACATTTCAGTTTTAATCAAGATGCAGACCGAACGGTCAGGACAGAGTAAAAATTAGTATTCTCATGCAAACACCTAGTTCCGTACTCAACTAGTGTAGTCATGGCTTTAGTGTGACACTAGTATAGGCTACTACAGTAGTAAACCTGCCTAATTTTCGTCTTGTTTTAGCAAATTCGTTCTAGCCCTATTCTTCTAGCATGTGCTTGAATTTCTATCACAAATGAAGATCCCAAACTTGAAAGAGAGCCTGTGTCAAGGGTGAGGAGATCTTTGAATGCTGCCGTTTCGGGCAAAACGGATCAGGTGTCTTCTGCCTTTGGCGCATAACGGATCAGGTGTGTTTGGGGCAAAACGGCTTTTTCTGGCATCCATGAGTTGTGTGAAAGTTTTGAAAAGCAATTTAAGGCTATGAGCTTTCAAAGCTTGCACTGGTTCCAAACGTTAGGGTCTTGCAAAACGTCATTTGGAGCCAAAGTGGTCTAGTAGGTAAGTGCGTTCAACACTTTACTAGCACTCATATGACACTTTACTAAACCTATCTGCCAGGCCGTGGTACTTGCATCAACCCAGAAAGACGCTAAACGTGAAACAATCCTCACGCTAAATTTAGTTAAAAACTATCAGGTTTCGAACCGAAAATGCAGCTAAACAACGTTTTTTGTAAGAAATGTATTACGTTAATAATGGTGATCCGCTTTGCCCCTAATAAAAACAATCACAAGGTGGTAGAAGAATAAGCGGTTTGACGAGGCACTAACTGTCATGTCAAGATTTCTCTTATCAATTTGAAAGTTTCAGCAACCTGCACGGTTCAACAGTACCCTAATGTTATAAAGTTTCATGAGGGCAAATTGAGGCCTGTCTAAAAAAAAAAATAGTACACGAACAAATAGATAAAAAATGCATTAGAAAATACGAATATTTTAAATTATCTACCAAGCTTGCAATTCCAGCACATTTGTGGTTAAATACCAATCATTTACGAAATTTTCGATCAGACAATATGTCTCAAGATAAATCTTGTAAGGGGATAATTTACCAGTAGGACACAGAAAAATTCTAATAAGATTTCTGAAAATGATTAGAATATAAAATTTCTTCTTTATTCTCGGAAAGTTTCTACTACTGTCAAAATTGCCATGCACTATTTTGAAAATTTCAGGGGAGGCAAATGCCCCAAATGCCCCCCCGGTTGTGCGCCTGCTGAAGGCTCTTCGTACATTTGTTGCGTCCATTCTAACACCGCACGTGATGTTGGTCATTACTGCTGGGACTAAATTAAAAATGGAGTTTAGCAAGGGAAAATATATTTTAGAAATATTTTCAAATTGCTTGGCTTTATGTCAAAATCCATGTGCCTAACATTGATAAGATACAAAAACGGATTTCAAGTGAACCTATAGAAATTTGAAATAGTATGCAGATGTTTTGATGTTAAAGTAGTTGGTTTGGCATGCCGTCACAACTGCAAAACATCAACCGTACAGTTTATCTTTAATTTTATTATATCAGTTTCAGGAAGCACAGTTGTACATTTTGTGATTTACCTAATATCGACTTTTGTTCTGAATAGCGAAACAGGTGCCCATTATTCTGCCTAATTTGGTACGTGATTTCGCTCTAGTAAAGTAATGCTCTAATGCAGAAATGCGCCTGCTTTTATACGGAGAAGAAGCCGAAGATTTTTTTGTCCAAAGTTACTCATTTTCGACTGAGGAGTACGCCTCGCCATTAATTGACATCCCAACTGGAATTCCTCTGGATGACAGCGATGGATTTTGGCAAACATGCAAAAGCATCTATGTATGTCGTTTCAATAATACTGCAATTAAGAAAAGGAACGTAGTTGCCAAAGCTGTAACCAGATTGACCGCATGGAAAATACGATTTGAATAAAGTAGTTATGTGCAGTAAAAGCAGTGAAATTTTCTGTGGCTGTAAAAAGGTTGTGGGAAAACATTCGTTCATAGAATGTGTTTTTCACTCTGATTCTTGTGTTTCAAAGGTAGAAGGAATAAAAAACTACATTTGTTGCTCTTTTACGTAAATGCTTTCATTGGCATTTTATGCGATCTTCCAAAAGCTCCAACATGCCTTTTCTGCTTGTCTGACACTAGCTGCTTAGTTTGCGTGTCCTGTTCCTTGCAAAAAAAGTAAACACGTTTTGAGACTTTTTGTAAAAACGCTATCAGTTGTTAGCTGGTATATGGGATATTAGATGATTTCGCAAATTCTCTTCGTAACATTGCATAGTTGTAGATCCCGTTTTGAGTGTCTCTGATCGAATCACTTGGCACTTAAAGCAGATTTTATAAAGTAGATGTAATTTTATTTGACTTCCTACGTTTATAATCCGTTGGAAGGATCGTGCACACTCGGTGCTCGTGCTGGTCAAAAGCTCAGGGTGAGAATAACCGTGCACACTGCACAGTAACGTATGGTTGCTGTATCCTTGCTTTTGCTAATAATCATCTTCACAGATAAGTGAAAAAGCGAGATCCATTGCAATTTAGCCCTGTTTGCGAGTTCGTTCCTGCTAACGCTAAAAAATTGCATTTCTGCTTTGTTATTTATCAGATGATGAGTATTCTTGCAATATCATATCTTGAACCAAAACACGGGTGATATACTGCTATCGCAAAATCATGTAATGACTGCAGTGCAAAATAAAACTTGAAAATCTTGCACAACCGTCCAATCAACAAAAACTCATCAACCAATCATTTTAAATGAAATCTTAATGGACTTACAACTGTTTTCAGATGAACCAAAATCTTAGCATCCACTGACGACTGCCAATGCTTGAAGGCATTGCCTAAAATAAGAAATTTTCACTCAGCAGCCACCATGGGCTTACACAGAAATTTCCAGGGTTGTCCATGGAACATATATATATGTCCCATTCCCATCCCATAGCAATTTATGCCTGTCCCATCCCATGGGATTCCCATTACATTATTATAATATTAATATGGAATACAATACAATTAAAATTATTACATTTATGAAAGTTTAGGTTTAGTATCTAATAAATAGGGCTACATGTACAAAGAGACATGCAAAATGACAAAATTTATTGACTTTAAAATTCAGAAGTATAGTCTAAGTATGACAATTCAGTAACATTCTGACACTCTCATTCTATTTCTGAGTCTCATGGAAAATACAAATGTGTGCTGTCCCGTCCCATCCCATGGTACATTTCCTATGGGATTCCCAAAGGAATGACATTCCCATGGACAAGCCTGGAAATTTCATTTGGCGCGTAAAATTGCAGAACGCTTGGTGATGACTGGTGATGACTACATACTTGTCCAACTGGTATTTTAATGTATAAGAAGTATTGTATAACGTCTTCACACCCACACGCTACGCACTAGACTTAAGGATGCATCGCAGTAACAAGGAACATACACATAAATGAAAGAATACTTGATGACGCTAACATGACGCTAACAGATTAATGACGCTATCAGATATACTTTGATGAAACACAAGCATAAAGGGCACACGCACGAATGACGCCATCGCGATTATTAAAATGTAGTGCTCCGATGACTTTCAACTACACCGATTTATAAAATACATGGGAGAGTGGGAGGCTGCGAAGGACCAGAGGTCATTTAGACTGTAGACTTCGCTAGGACAAGGCTATACTTACAGTGCAAAGGGATCAGTTTATAGCAATAGGTAAAAGTCTTTTGCTCTGGGTATAAATTTTTATATGCGCAATGCGGCTATATGGTGTATTGAAACAAAATGAGTTGCAGGCAAGGTCAAGCCGCCAGAAGAAATCGGTTTAACGTTGTAAGTAGGACGCAAATCATGAAAAACGACGCGATTTTCCTGTACTTCCACGGTAATGTCCTCTCTACTTACCAAGTGCCTGACGGCAAGGCAGCTTTCTAGAAATGTGACTTCGTGAATACCGCTAGTTTTTGTCATTGTTAAATGGAAACATATCCGCGGACACTCCTATTAATTTCTTCGGGACAGGAATCAGCTCGATAAGACCTAGGAATTGTGGAAAATTGTCTGAAGCCTAACATTTTCTTGTTTATCTACGGTACTTTTGTTTTCTCTTTGTCCCAGTTGACTCGTGTGTTTGATGGTGTTTCAGATAGACCACGCACTATATTTTTTATTTTGCTTTAGTGTCGTGAAAACAGAAAAGCGAAGCCTTTCAGTTTCTTTTAATTTTACTGGTTTGTAAAAACAGCCCAATATAAGCGGAATTTGACACGTTGCTTTCACTTTGGAAGAAAGTTTTGGCAAAATTACATTGTTTGTATAGACCCAAGTCATTGTTGTTAACACCCTTTAGGGACCGCAGAAGCCGATATATCTTTCAGGACGTTCACGTCATCGGACCTTGGGCCCTACGCCAAGTTGAACAGGCAAACGCATTAGCGCTATGATGCAGCTGCTGAGATAGACAGCAGAATCATATTTTCTGTTAATACGCAACAGTCTTGCAGCCCTGCAGGTAATTCCAAATAGTCTTTTTGCAAAAGAGGCGAATAAATAAACGTGCTTCGCTGTGCCTAGCGTAGATTAATAACATATTTGCCGATAATATTTCTAAAAAGCATGGTTAGTCGTATGCAATAGGTTCGACAAAGTCGTTCTCAGTTTGGAAGTTTCGCTGCACACCAGTTGGGGAGCTGCTCTTTCATTCTCTTCCATCCCTAGCCGTTTGTTAATTGTGTACAAGGTGTCTTTGCGAAACTGTGCTCATGAAGATCTTACTCGTATTATCCAATAATGTACGTTACGTACTGTGACACCTCTCCCATATACAAGCACGATACAAGAGTTTTCTCCGCGAGAGAGAGAGAGAGAGAATTTTGCTTCAAATTGTGCTTTTGTTTAAACCGCAAGTATTGCTGCTGTGATATGCAAGATTGCGTATGTTACATCAGACTGTTCATGTGATCATTGCAGTTTGAAACTAAAAATTGCACGTTTTAATTCACACTTAAATTTAAGTATTTATCGACGTACTTCTGGCAGCAGCTGATGATTGCAGCTTTGCAAATTCAAAGTTTGGAAATAATTTACTAATTTCAGCAAACAATTCTGAAAAAAGACCTGATGTGCGGAGAGATAATTAAAAAAAATTGCCCGGAGTCTCGGAGTTGAAAGATTTTGAGCCACAAAGAGGCAGAGTAAAAACTGTTGAAGTTCGACACCGGAGGCGGAGTGGGTTCTTTTTGGAGCGTCCTTAGTTCCATCTCTTCTAACGCATTGTGCTTTCTGAGTCAAGCTGAATTTTCGATTTCTTGAGCAAAATTTTTGTAACGAGGTTATTGTACACAAACTTGGATTGTCATAAAGTTAGTTTTACAGTATGTATGGATAGTGGCGTAGCCAGCCCAAAAATTTGGGGGGCGAAAAATTTTTTGGGGGGCCAAAATGTTTGATTTTCGGCGAATAACACTATTTTGTTTGGAAAAACGCCTCTCAAGGCACAAAATGACTATATTTTTTTAAAATGTGGGGCTTTCCCCCCCTGGCTACGCCTATGTGTATGGACATTGTATGCCTTCAAACGAGCTACTCGGATACATCAAACTAAACTACGATGTTGGTAAGACATATTCATTACGCCGTTTTTCTTACTTCAAAAATTTAAAATGAATTTATGAACTACCGGTATTGCCAAAAAATTTCCATGTTTGAAAAAATTAGTTTCCTTAACGTTATATATAGGAAGTAATAATAAACCCTTGGTATGGCACTGTTTCAAATATTGAGGCCGCAGCTATTCAACAATGTACAAAAATTATCCAGAAACATCCGTTTTATAAATATCAAACAATTTACAAACCACAGGATAACGCATGAAGCATGAAAATATACATGTTGCAAAAGTAATAGCATGCATGCGGTGTTGATTTCTTTCTTTGCTGTGAAGCTGTAAGATGACAATATTTATTTGAACTTGGATAATTTGCGTTTGCACCAATTCAGATTTACTTGTTTCCAAAAATAGTTGTAATTTCAAGGCCACAGAAAACGGTGTGCTCATCATCAGCAACCTGACAACGGCTGCAGATAGCCTGTGGAAACCCACCTACCGCCATCCACCATCTTTGCAAAATAGAGGTATTCAGTCACCGTTGTTCCTACCCCAAGGAAATCATGAGTGTGCTCTTCTGGCTCCTTTGTGGACTGATGCCAAGATGGACAATTCAAGCAAGGTTTATTTACTGCAATATCGAATTGCTTTTATACTTTGACTCTGTTTGTAGAAATAAACACACGCTTTTTGACATGCTCACTACTTATGGAAACTATAGACACATTTAAAGATACACTTTTTGTAAATATAAAAGTTTGAAGGCAGAAAAGTTACAGTATGGTTAAGCCTTTGATTGCAAGGCGATACCTTTTTAAATGTTTACCATTATTTTGTTAAAAATGATGCTATAGTGCAACAACGCTGACATGGGCGGGAATATAAGCGGGAGACAATCTGATCTTTTTAAGTGAATGTCCTCAACAAGAAGGAGTGTAAGAGAAATGATTATAAATGATTATACAGTACACTGCTTTAAAGGAAACACTGTTTAATCAACTTTTATAAAGAGCAAACCATTCATCAAAACCAATACCGAAAACAATAAATATATTTTTTAATTGGCTGTTTTTTAGAAGCAATAATACACAGGCCTGACTGATCTTTAAAAGAAACAGCTGAAAGGCGACGACGTCTGAATATTCTGTTTAAAAACAGAAAGACGTATGTTTCCAATTAGCATCACTCTATTGAGCAGGTTTTGTGAAAAAGTTTGTTCATCAAAGTTACCTCACGCAAACGTCTTCGTAGAAAAATATGAGACAAATAAGTTAAAAAATTTACAATATTTACCTAGATTCTTTTGTGGTACAAGCTACACAGGCTGTTGATTTGAACTGAAACAATCATTTCAAACTTTCAGTGCGATAAGCTTGGTAATGCGTCATTGGTAAAACTCGACTGATGTATGTTTTACTGCATCAACTGTGTTTGATCTTGTCGAAACATCTCAGAAAAACATGTAATATTAATCGTGTGACCTGCTGGTGGAATGTAGCTTGGTAATATTGAGCTAAGGTGGCATGAAACAAATAAAAAACCAGACCAAAATGTTTATCTGAAGCGTAACATTTTTCTTGGCGTTTTTCAAAACTTTTTTCGTAAACAATTATGTGGGAAGTTTGGCCTTCATGCACATGTTGCCGGTTTTCGTGTAAACTGAAGATGAAGATCAATTTAGTTATCAGTATTTTTCCAATACAATTTTTGTTTTTGCATAAATATGTTCATGCTAGAATTTTGAGGTAGAACATTTTGGATTGCAGCAAGTTATATGTATTCTATCGTACGTTTGAGCTTCAAATGTTTCTTGGAATAAGTTCAATGTTTAGACTTGTATTCTACACTGGCCGAACTTTAATTTCTACCAAATTTAATTTCTAGGCCTGTTGTAAATACAAAGAGAGTGCAACAGAAAGTTGAGAAAAAGAACGTTGCAAGACCGTAGAAGAACTAAAGTGTATTTTTAGTACGACAATTATTTATGTTTTAATCGTTGCGGACTTCTGGAACAGATCAATGAAGTCAAACTGATGATTCACATTCTTGTGAGTGTAACTGATAAGCCAAAGGTTATTCTGGGACTTCACTTTTTCCAGGTGTAAGCTTTCTCTTGCAAGACAGGTAACCAAAATAAATTGGCTTTGAAGCCCAACCTTATAGCAACCCGTCAATACGAAGTAGTTTTCCAGATTTCAATGGTTCGTCTTTGTTTGTTAGATGTGGTATCATCTTTACGATATGGAGAAACAATCGAATTTAGATCGGACCAAAAGGCGAGGAGAGTACAAGATTTCAAATAAAATAGCACATCTTCTTCCCCCGAACTTCAATGCAATTTTTGTTGTGGTTTTTACCTGGGACAGCATGATACCACCTTGGCCAGCTCATTCGGAGGTAAACGTTTCTATAATGCGGAAAACACGTTGTAAGTTTTTTTCAAATACTGCATGAAGAAGTGTCTTATCATTGCAAGAAGTTTGCTGTACAAATATTTTATCGTTACATACGCCTTGCCTACTTTTTTTGTGCAGAATGTAACATTTCAAGCTATCATTTCAACTGATGGTATCAGAACGTACGCCACATTTCTGTACCAGGACAAAATGATGACATGGCGGCCAGTTTATGACGTACCAAAAGATATCCCGAACTACCCTGCACTTTCAGGAATATTTGTCAAAGGGCCTCGGCCTGTGGTGCAGGTGCACTCTTCATCAGGAGTGTGGGCAGAAGTAGGGAACGCTGGCAATAATCAAACTGTTTACAGGTTAAATGAGGTACCTGCACACGTTTTTGCAACTGTATCATTTGTTGAATACTTGCGAACATAACTATATTCTCTAAAAATATATTAATTTCTAGGAGAAAAAAACAAAATGTTTGGTGTCTTATAAAATAACTGGTGATGTCGTGTATACGTTCTACATACCAATGTTTTAGCGTTTTGAAGGACGTTGCATCCTTGAAACACTGTTGGGTTACATGTTTTGTAGGTGCTTTTCGAGAGCACACAGACGATTGGAAGAAACAGCTTCACGTTGTCTGCTGGCTCAAGCGGACCGAAATCCATGTGTTACTCATGGTATCTTGGTGAGAAACCTATTTCTGTTAAAATGCTTTCCAAGATCAACTCCTGTCCACCGTATGAACAAATGATTTTGAAACAACTCGGAGCAACTTGGGTAAAAGCTGAAAACAAAAATGGAAATGAATTTATATGCTACAAATGGAGATTTGAATTTGATACGGGTATATATTGACAATCGCAAGTTGAGAATTACGTTGCATTAATTAAAGTAACATTTTAGACAAAACTCAGTTTTATTTAGGAACATTTACACTTAGCGTATAGTAAATAAATGAATTTGGTTCACTTCAGCAATTTTGGTAGTTTGGTGATTGGTAGTGTTGTGTTGATTTTTAAAACCGTTTAGCATTACAGTCAGTTTCAACGTATCGTAAACACCAATTTATTTCAATTATTATTATATACTACTTTGTTAGCTTATACTGTAATATTGTTAAGTGAAACAAATAGTGGATTGACAAAATGATCTATATCAGGCCTGAACAATAGGCCTGCAGGCGGTATGCGGCCCTCGAAAGCTTTTCTTGCGGCCTGCGAGACCTTTCTCAATTGTAAAAAATGCTGAAAAAGCTCGACCTCGAATAAGTAATTGTCGTTCTTTAATTTATTCCATATTGCAAGGAAATCTCTACATCGAAATGAAATAGACTTTTGCGGCCCGCTGCAAATTTATGTTGATAATTTGGCCCTTTGAGCTTTCTGAGTTGTGCAGGCCTGATCTTCATCTTTGCTGCCAACCAAACGCATGCGTGCTTTCTAGTGTGCCCTCACCAAATTATGTAGTCTTTTTACGCTACATCAGCGTTGTCGTAAGCACGTACTGCATTTATTCTGACAAGTAAGAGCAATCCATTGATAAACGTTTTTGGCATTCTGAGCCGCAGTGTTTTTTCTAGGGTCAAATGTAATTTTGTGGCCACCCTAGAAAGCACGCATGCGTTTGGTTGGCAGCAGCATCAATCTTAGTAAGGGTTTAACCTCGTACGGACCGCGAGAACCCAAAACAATTGACTTTTGAGGCAATTTCGGCCATGACTTGCTGACCAATCACGGTAGACCATTAGTTCTCAAAGTGGTCGATATCGACCCCCAGGGGTCAATTTGACCATCCAAGGGGTCGAAAAATACTCACGGGATCGAATGGGGGTTACTGAATGACCCCTAAGTTCTAAGCATATTTTCGGATTGTGTATTATTTTATCATGCATTTCAAGTGAAAAGTACTCAAATTTGTTTTGACACATACTTTGCTTGGACTAGTAACTGTTGGGCTAGGCCATGGGTCTACAGAAAATTGTATACTTTAATTGGGGGCAACGTGCAGAAAAGTTTGAGGACCACTGCCCTAGACAGTCAGTGAAGGCAACAGAAGATGGAGAAGTTCGTGCACATTTTCTGATAAACATAACTTTGCAAGTGTACTCTCTGAAAAACAAAAATAGGTACCTTAGTATTTGAAAAATTGCCTAGCAGCATGACGTCACAACAACGGAACAAGAATGTCATGGTAACGTCACACTTCCATGCAAAGTGTCAAATGCCAAGGTACTTAATAATTTGTTTAACAGTATCGTGATTAACCCTCCAGTAGAGAGCATTCGGTCGTCCAGTTATGGCAGAAACTACCTTAAAGCCACTTAAGTCCCTTTCTTGGTCTTTAAGTCTTTAAACGGTTTTATCAAGTCATAAAAGGAATTTCGAAGCTTTCCTAAGTATGTAACTACGTTTTTAATCCTGTTCCACCGATCTCTTGAAATCATATCGCGATTTCGTTAAACACCATTGTTTTATTCATCTGCTCGTGGGCCATCTTGTTTCATTTATTTCAAGGTGGGTCATATGAATGCTGCTATAAAACTGCTGTAGGAAAAGCTCTGCTTGTGTCAGGAATTAAGGCCTACAGGCAAGGCGCTGGATTCTACATAGTCAGCAAAACCTTAGATGACCAAATGAAGCATGTTTGCTGCACTCAAACCATGTCCAATTACTTTTGCTCTATGTATGCAGAACGACGACGTCCGACAACTTTTTTGCAGTATAGAAATCCAATACGAGGTAATCTTTGTTTTCTATTGAAAGCTCTGATGTTGATGTGCCTTAGCTTGAGCACTACCAGTGCCGATTTTCGGAATGAAATGAAACTATAACAATTCAGATTCCTAGAAACGTCAACCATTTGGATTCCCTGAACACCATCAGATTCTTTGAAATAAACCGATTTGGATTTCTTAAATCGGAAGTTTTAGCTAATTCTTCAATTTATTGCAATAGCGAAATAGCAAAAAAGTTTTTATTGGAGCTGTAATTTATTTGTATAATTAAAGTTGCGGGTAGAAAGAAACCAATTCCTTTCTTTCATAATTAATGACTACCGAATGCTTTTAAGGAACACGATAGATGTTTAAAACGAAATGCCACTGAAGTGGTTCTCAAGTGTCGACAAAATGATTTGAATTTTTGAAGGTCAGGGAGCTTCTGGCGTTCATCTGATTAACTTTGAAACTCATTCGCTTCTGTTGAAAGGTCGGGGAGAAGTTTCTTTGCTAAAGTTAGGCAGAAAGGGAAGTGGATCGGACCTGGATTTGATTGCAAGAATTGATGAAGACTTTGGTAGATGTTCACATGATATATTTGCAATATTTTCTGGAGTCTCTGAAACTTGACACAACTGTCAATCGCTATGTCTTCAGGCAACAATTAGTCGATAAGTATAACTCTGGCAAGAGATTCGAGCTTGACGTAAGACTGTGTTCTTCAGAAAGTTCATTAAACTGAAACCATCGTGTTGTCTTCGCTCTTGATAATCCTGGGAACAGTTATTTTCTTTGAAAGTACGTTTGTAACAAATAGCTTCAGGTTGATGTTGATTTTTCGTAATCAATTTTTAATATCCACATTCTCATCATTTTGCTTTTTTACAAAGCTCATATATTTTGCTTGCTTCTTCTGTTTTCCAGAAAAAATGTTTCAAATGTGATGATCGAACACGAAGAACACACAGTCAATTCTAGGTGGTTTTTCTCTTGCAGGTGACACCTATTTATCCAGGCTTGCACTCCGAACCACAAATGCAACAGTTGAGTTTTATTTTTCACGAGAAAAAGATTTCAAATGCACTTTAAACGGACAACCTTGCTTATCTACATTCAGCCGAACTGCATTTGTGACCAACACATCGCAAGGCTTTTTATTATCGATACGTGAAGGTATAGTGCAACTACTGGAAAAACAGAGTTTTTCTAACTCACAAGTTGGTTATTGCATACGACTTTATGGCACTAACGCAATCTTTGCAATGTCACTCTATTACAAGACATTGAAAGGTGAATTTAAAAGTCAATTACACGATTCAATAACATTTTATCTTATACATGGCTTTGTAGCTAGTGAAACTCACGCTCGCTAAGCCAAAAATACAAAAAGTAAGATGTATAATTGGTAAAATACTAACCGAGAATTAAATTCAGTCAAAACTGTTGGCTGTTGGCCTCATGCTAAATGTGTTGCAAACCATTTGAAATCTTGATCGGAACAATTTGCATGCCTCTGTGCGCCAATGTGCACTCTATCCGATTTATTTTTTTATTTTTTTCTGACAGTTGTTTACCTCTAAATTTGATGTTAGATTGCCTTCATTCCTCTCCAACTGCTGAATCCCTGTATGATGATGAGTGAATGACGCTATGATTGGGGTGTTGTTGAAGTGTTTTGCTCTTCTCAGCGCTGATTTTGTGGTAACACCTATTCTGCAATACGCTACGGCAAACCATTTTTGTGTTTTTGTATTATTCCACTGTGCCTGTGATATGGACCACGAATCTGCAATAAATAAATACTAAAAAATATTAAGAACAGATACCAAGTCGAATAAGTATTTTGTAAAATTTTATATTGCCCTACCACTACAAACAGTTGGTTATATGGCAATACTTTATTCCCCGATGCTTGCTCGCAAGATTTCAACAAAAACTCAAATGTGGAAAACGTTTCACTGGAGTTCGACTTTCCTTTGCTCCTTGGTGATGTTGGCGAATTAAGCCTTGCAAATACAGAAAAAACTGCAATGTAACGTCAAACGTTTAGGAAGCGAGTTTGACAATGCGTATAGAATTGCATATCGAACAATTGTCGATAAATACTTGTTTCGAAACACAAAAAAATCTTGAGAACCTGTAACTGCATCAAAACCTTTAATAATGCCTTGCTCCCGATGTTCCATTAGGATCAGCTAGAACAGACGTGGTACATGCTGTTCGCACAGTGCTGTTAATGCAAACTTACCTTTATTTCTCTTGTTAGATTTCACGTTGGTTGAAACGTTTTGATAATACACAGCTTAGTATTATTTTGCTCAGTTTGTTCAAAAGCATGTAGCACTTCGCTTTCAAATACTTAGTGAATCAGTTTGGAGAAAACTACAAAAAATTTTCGTAGTACAATGAGTTACAACCTTCCAAGCATGGGTTGTTATAATATCTAGCAGCTCTGCTTCCAAAAATCACTACAACAATTGATTTTTTACAATATTTTGTTTTGCATGCGATTTAACATAATTCTTCCATTGTTTTCTAAACCCGTTTTTATCAAGGAAGCATCAGTTCTGCAGCTGCCACAAAAAGTCACAATATCTCGCTGTTCACAGTGAGCTTTATCAGTAACGCAGGTCCATATCGAGGCACGAGCAAGCCACGCCTGCGTTATCATCTCGCCGGGTTCCTAGTTCATGGTCATTGCCCAGGTTTCCTTTCGTATTGCGTGATTAGCAAGAATAAATGCATCTATTAATTCTGGAATTGTTGTTGCAGGGCCAAACCATCATACAATAGATAGGAGTAGCTTCATAAGGTGATTTAATCGAAAGATTGCTGAGAATTTAGATGATGAGTTAACGCAAAACACAGGAAGTCTGTTTGTAGTAATAAATCAACTCATAGTCTTGCGGTAACACTTCTACCGAGTTGTGTTGCAGAAAACGCTGATGTATTGAAAAGCAGTTTTATGTAAAGCAGCACTTGAAGGCCCATGTCGCTCCGTTAGTGATGCAAAAGATTTTAAAATTTCTGCTACGTGACAAACTTGGTGTTGTGGTAAACATCCATCTCTTGATCTAATCGCATCAAAAATATAACCCTTGCTGTTTGAAGGACTATTTATGAATATTACGAAAACATCCGAATCTGGCCTTAGTTTCGATGTTGACATTGAACCTGCTCTGCTGGAATCCTACACTGGCGTGAAAGGTCTTCTGAGTGGCATGAAGATGTGTCATCCTTTGCATTGGATTCCATCGAATAAAAATCTAAGTCAAACTTCCTCTTGTGAGTTACACTTGTGCTTAACGTACCAATTTCAAGTCCACTACAAAGCGTGCATGTTTAGTGTCACACGCCTCCTTGTGAATTAATTAAAAAAGATAATATTTTACTTACAAAGTTAAGCAGATACTTGGAAGTATTATGAGTAATTACACTGTTTTAATCAAACTGTATATTCTCAAGCTGTCACACAACTCGGTTTTTGAATTTAAGATTTAATTTCTAGACCTTTGCCTAACCGCATCGTTGAACAAGTGACATAAAGATTTCGTGTTCCACTAACACAAGACTTAGTTTGCCAAAAATATCAGCCGTTTGATACAAAAAGCTCTTCGTGTATTTTGAAAACTTTAAATCCCTGAATTGCAGTTGGTTTTCAATGAAAAATCTTTTACCATCGTTTTGAAAAAGTTTCTGCGATATTTCATGAAATTCTTTGAAACTGTAACGACTTTGGTTTTGTTGGCGTAATATCAATTCAGTATCGCAACCGATAAATGCTGAATACTATTACGTCGAAAAACCTTGGGCTGTCCAGCCAATTCAGTGCCCTTCTACACTTCCGGAAACTTTTCTGAAGTTCTAAATTAGGCAGGCACTTTTAAGCTGATGGTGCATCATTGAAAAACTTGATAAACACATTCTTCATTCAGAGTTAATTACAATTCGCCAGATTTTGCAAAAAAAGTTTTGGAAAATTTGTTTGAAAACTGAATTTTCTAATATTTCTTGGTTTCAAACCACCGTTGCTGCATTTTTTAGTTTAACAAGCGAAATCTCTGCTTACAAAACGCTTTGATAAGCTGTTTGATTTTGCTGTAAGCATGTTGAGGCTAAGATTATTGCGTTTCAACTCACCACACACATAGCTACCTCTATTTTGGTTTCCCTCATCCATTTAAGCTCAAAAGCACTCTCCATAAACGGGGTAAGCAAGGAATTGATCGGCAAATTTTTAATGGGAAATTAATTTCACGTAAAACGACGCATCCTCAGCTTAAAAGCTTATTCAAATTGATTCTATTTGAATCCTGTTTTAAGAATTTTATTAATGTAAAATTTGCTGATCGATTCCTTGCCTACTTGAAGATATGTGCAAGTTTGAATAATCGCAGAAAGGTGAAGCAGAGCCCAGTTGGCTGATTCCTCGAAAGCTAAATCTAAAGCTTGTCATCAAAGCTTATTCATATTTTTGTACTGCCTGAGAAGTCTCAAACAATTTTTCCATCAGATATTGTTACCTTGCGGTTGTCAATGGTAAGCATTTGTATTCGATAGAAACAATTTAACTATTTAGATATACTGTAATAAAAAATATTTTTTCTACTTTAGTTTCATGTTACGTATCGTGCTCATGCTCAGTAAAGCTATGTCTGTGTTGTGAAATATCTTCCAGGCGATCTGCGAAGAGTTGCAGAATATCATGGTACAGACATATCACAGGAATCTTTCTTTACGGTAGAGAAGAGTTTGACAGATTCGCAAAACAGTGGAAGGAGCAATGGATTCATACGTGTGACTGAGCTCACTGAAACCTCTACCTATGGAAACCTATCAGACCCGGGTAACAGTTTTTTTCTCTTCAAAGTCAATAAATGCTGGAACTCCGAGTTGATCTATCGATTGTCCTGGCAGTCGCGCTTAAAAGTTCGACTGTGACTGCAAAAAAACGTTCTTATACATCTTTGTCCAAAGGTCTCGAGTCCCTGCCTCGCGTCACTAACGATCTGACAGCCATGGTCGAGGAGACATCACAGGGTCTATTTTCTGTTAAAATCAATGTTTCTAACATCATCGGAAACGTCACAATGACAGGGAAACCAATTCCGCAAGACTTCGAATCTGGCTTTTTAATTTTCAGGTAACTGCGACTGGCTGACTTTTAGTCGTGTTTAGTTGACCTGCGCAAAAAAACAGAAAACTCTTTAGTTAAAGTCCTTCAACCATTGTTTGTTAAATAAAGTTTTCCTCTACAGAAAACATCTGTAGTTGCAATGATATTATTTTTTAGTCATAACAAATATATGAAAAAATTCAATCGTTAACATGTCCACATTGTTACATTTATATTCACATAATCCGTTCTTATATCCTGAACATACGCTTATTGTAAAAAAAATCATATTCGAAGGACGCAAAGCCTCCCTCACACATATTTCCGTAGGAAGGTCCTGCAGGGGTAACTTGATTCGACAAAAATTGCTTGGCAAGCGACTCGACCAGTTTCTCTGCCGTACGGTTTGGTCAGTTAGCGAATGAAATACGCAAAATCGATCAATATATCATTGCACATTAGTCGTCGCGCTCATCATAAAATACCTCGTTTAGACTTTAGGCAGGGAGACGTGTTCTAAAATTTCACGGCAGTCTCTCCCACCAACTGCTCATAACTAGCTATCTCACTTTCATCCTTTATCTAGAGAGGTGAATGAAAATTGCACAGACTGCGTCTACTTTCGGAGACTTCAAAGTAGCCCGTAAACATCAATCTTGCCATAAGCTGATGAATGCAACCACATCACTGATAGGGAGAGAGGGCGAACAGATTGAAGAAGCCAAACGATCTTGCCTTGATATTGTTGGAATTTATTTTTGGATTAGCATCGTGCCTACAAAACTTACCAGCTGGGCGACGGGGTATGAAACTCTTCTACTCTGGTGTTAAGCCAGCAATTTTTTTCCAGATGTGGGGTACCAGTAAGTCCCAAGCTGGCAGGCTGCGTTGATAAATGGATCCCACTGGAGAGAAAGGTGTGCATATGAGGCTGAAGTAGACAGACAGCCGCCTGTGCTTCATCTTATTTACTCGCCAAACTCGACTTCTCAGTGCTCCGAGTTCGTGAAAGAAACTACTGATATCCTGTCAAGGGTTAAAGCTAGCGAATCCACGATATGTTTGGGAGATTTTACTGCATACCTTGGAAACGACGTTAGTGTGTGGAAGGGTGTGATCGGTCGACATGGTGATGTCAACCTAAGTGATAACACAAAGCCTCTCCTGCTGGTCCTGCAACAGAGCTGCAAAAACGGGGTTTGTGTCATGAACAAAGTGTTCGAGTACAAAGATTCTCACATGTACACCTGGTGTAAAAATCGCTGGGCCAACGTTCACTGACTGATTTCTGCATTGTTTCAGCTGGCTTGTTCCTATCGGATTCGGTTTTCTTGTGAAGAGGAGTGTATAGGTCTGTTTTACCCTATCTCCACCTACTGTAGTTCACTGCCAATTACTTCTACAAAAACCATCAAGGTTTAAAACAACGTGTAGTACTAGGAGGTCCTACTGAATGAAATGGGAGACCCTGGTCTGGTGGACAAGGAAGCAAGCGCGACAGTTACAGACAGCGTACTGTCTCTATTCCAAGAGAGTACGGTATATGCAAAACAGACGTAGAATGACGATTTGACAAAGCAGTTGCCATTACGTCAGCTAATTGGCTAAGTGAACAGAAACGACTTGGCGTAACAACAGATGGCAGAAATGCAACCCTCTTGTGAAACCAGAGGTGAAAGATGCTATTTGAGAAAAAAATTGGCTTACAAGACCTGGCTGAAAGCCCAACCTTATTTGAATTTATAATGCGCTGAGATGTGTAAGCCACAGCTCAGCTGTGGAAAGTCCAAAATCCAATCTTGGGAGACGTTTGGAAGTGAGCCAGACAGCAATTACTGTAAAGTTAGCAAATTAATCTGGCAAATAAAACCATACCAATAACATTTCTTTAAATCAAAATACAGTAGAAAAATGTTTTTCAAACAATTTTTTAAATATTATCAAATGATGAAGTTTCTTGGAAGGAAAACCCAGGTGGTATCGCATTGCAACTTTACAAAATTGTTTTGATTAACTATGTTCTAACTAAGGGATTGTTAAATCACATCAGCGGGAAAATTAACGCTAACAAAAATTTAAGTTTTTGCGAGGCCTGTGCTGTTCGACATTTGATAAAGAACGGCCAGTAGGTGCATTGGAAACAAACTTTGACCAGCGAGGAAAGCAGCGATCTCGTCACTTTTTGTATGGTAGTTTCCAGCAATCGATTGGTGTGTTGCCAGCCCGTTCGTTCACCAAATGCTGAAGTAAATCCAAGATGAACCGCAAATGAGATTTTAGTTGATGTAGTGTAGGTGACAATTTTGGTACATGAATTTGGAAAGAAAAACTGGGAGCATTTGCAGCATGCTGTGATATTTTAGATTAGTGTCTATAAAGAGAAACCATCAATTTGGTTACATCTTAAATAGGAAGCTAATCATTCACAAGTAAATTTCACACATGAGAGTTTTTTGATTTGACTAAAAATTACCCCACAAATATTCCATATCATGCTAGTCTAAACTTTTATATGTCATTCCTTGAAAACAACCTAATGCGACACTTTTTTGCAGAACTTTGCACTAACATAACTCACCAACTGATTGAGGTGAAGAGCTGTTATTACCCTCTAAAGATGCGGAAAGTCTTGTAGTTAAAATTTAAAAAATATTGGAAAGTTTTGGATACACGCTTTTTGTGGGTGAAATAATAATTGGGGTAGGTTTTAGGCAATTTTGGCCCATACTGGGCCCTGGGCCCCAACACCAAGATAATCTTCTTGATTAAGTTTTTAATAAAAACTAGGCCATAATCCGAGGTTCAGAGGCCTTGATTGGCTTTCTAACGTTTGTGGTTAAAAGTTATGGCCTAAAATCAACAACTTATATAATTAATCCCTTAGGGGATTGATCTTTTATTTATTTATTTCGTGTTTTTCAGGTCATAACTTGCCAACCACAAACGCTAGAAGCCAACCAGGGGCTCTGAATATGCGGATTTTTGCCCAGATTGAAAAAAAGTTGCACCTCGGTTTGGGGCCCAGGGTCCAATGGCGTGGGCCAAAAAAAACATAAATCTACCCCGTCACCCACAAAAACTCACATTTCAAAATTTTTCATCGCAACCACAAGACTTGCCGCATCTTTTGAGGGTTTGAAGAGCTCTTTAGCTCAGTCGGCTGATGAGTTATGTCTTGCCCAAATTGGGCAAATCCCGGTAGTAAAAGGGTAACTGAAGCAACTAACTCACAGGTTCACTTACAAAATTGCTTTTCTCTCTTGACAACCAAGCGGGACGTTGTATTTCCAAGTAGTTAAAACTTAAAGTCTCTCAAATTCAATTTTGCCTCTGCGTCTGCTGACTTCTCTTATGCTACTTCAAGGTACTGCCATCAGGTAACACATGATAGAAGGTTAGTGAAGATTTTCGGTGAAACAATGCCACTGATTTTTCTAACAAATCTTTCCAGCTAATCAGAGTTTTTGTTTTTAAATTTTGCAATAGAAATTCAGCCTAAAACTACAGACACATTTTTCCTAATATTTAAATGTTTGACAGTCTTTTGCAAAACTTTGATATGAATGTTTGGCAATAGAAAGAAGCATTTTGTAAACTTGTTCGAATTTTGTGTGCAGTGGCGTGCAGAGGTCTGGTGATGGCCGGGGCGAAAACTTGATTGGATGCCCCCTACTAAACTCTCGCATTGAGTAGTGGCGTATGGTGGTCATTGTTACTGGATATACGCTCTTTGTGTCGTCACGGTATGACGTCATATTCACATTTGCAAACCAACGTTTTGGCGAAGTTTGTTAACAGAACTTGCATATACAGGGACCCGGAGCAGCGGTAGGGCAGGAGGACCAGTAAAACAGTTGAAGGCAATGTGAACTTATAAAAAACAAACAAATCGTTAGCAAATATGTTTGTTTCTGTTCATCAACAATGTTGACCTCAAAAATAATAACAGAAACTATTAAAAGTCATTCTGAATTTTCTGGGTGCCCGAATAGCTGCAATAAATTTGTTTCAAGTCGATTTTGATAAACCATGAAACTACCCATAATACTGTTGTAAAAAGCAGTGATGCTCGAGGTGGGAGTGCAGGGGGTGAAAGTGCACCGCCAAAAGTTTTGATTTGCTGAAAACCTGAGCAAAATCCCTGAAAATCCAGGTAAAAATGGCGCCGAACGTTATTCAACTTCAAAAAATGACACCCAATGTTTGCATAAAAACACATGAAGACCTTTTTTGGAGTTCACACCAAAAAAAGGACTTCATGATCTTTGTGGGATAAAATTTGTAGGCAAAATGTTCACAAAACGTTTCGGTCAAGTTTGGGAAAATTCGGTCAAAAATCCTTTGCACTCTCAAGAATTTGCCTGCTCCTACACCTGTGATGAAAAGCACCTCCGCCTCCATTGCTTCATTTTGCAAGCGCATAGGGAGAAATGTCCCCGCCATGCCTCCATTGTCCGTCGTCCCTGTGCATATTATTCTACCTCCTCTTTACTCGTTGTTGTAGTCTACAATGTGTTATTGTAACTAACATAAATTAACAGCGGTCTCCTAACATAGAGCAGTTCATACCTACAAAAATATCCGGAAATGTGTTGAAACTGGAGTAGAACACACTCATTGCTAAGTCAGAGCACTTCACAACTGCAAAAATACAAGGCTGCGCGAATGTCTCGTCGAACAGCAGTCGATCAGAACGTATGCGCCTGGGATGGCGGACACCCAGGGTTGACAGTTTGAAATTTGCTAAACTACACAAGAATTGAGACTGCGCATAAAGTACGCAAGAAAACTTCCGTTTTTTATTGTGTGATTGTTATATGTACAACTACTGGGAGAACAGACAGACACGGGGAGGTTGGAATCGTTATGATTAATCAGTCTGAACTGCCAATTATTGACTAAGGTCGAAATGATACACATATTTTAAACCACGAGTGCGACTGTATTAGCACAAAAAAACGAAATGGGAAACTAGTGATGCATTATAAAATCAGCTAAATCAAGCACGTTGAATTAGTACAGTTTTGAAATTTGGCTCAGAAAATCAATTAAACGTCCATAACTATTTTCAGTGTTGATGTAATTGGACCCAATCAAAAAAACACCCGTTTTTTTGAAAAACCCACTTAAACAACAATAAAACCCACCAAAAATCCCACGTTTTGCTTTTCTTTTGAAAAATGTGCTATGAAGTAAAAAGTAAAATAAGCAGCACACTTGTACGGTTAGCTGCTCATTTTTTTAATGAAACAAAACGAACAGCAACGAACTTTGAAGGACTTGAAAAAAAGAGAAGAATAATTCGAACAGTTTGAGTAAATTCTACTGGTCCCCTTCTTCAGCTTCTGTAAAATCGGTATATTTTAATCAAGTTTTCTTCTCTGCATCGAAGCTGTTTCTGATGTTGGACCATACCAAACCACATGTTTAAAAAATACGCTAGGCCTATATAAATGTTGAACTAGCAGGGCATCCACACAAACTTGACGTGGAACTGCAGAGTTTGTGGGGGAGTGGCTTTTCTCTGTTTGCTGTGCGCATTCTTGCCAAGACTCACCACTTTGAAGCGAAGTGACCAACAACACTTTGCAAAACTAAAGATGGGGTACATTTCTGTACTCTCATATTTGAATGCCAGAGTAGGTATATCAAGTTAATATTGCTTAATTTTGAAAATGGTGATATTGCATGATGAAGTAAAAACAATTCAGAATGGGGTTTTCGTGCTTTTGATTAAAAAAGAAAAAAAACTGTTTCTTTTCAAAAAAATCAAAGATTTCAAAAACAGGTGGGTTGGGTTTTGAAAAAACGAGTTTTTCTCAACCTTGGTTATCTTTCAATCCTTTTTGGTAATTTCCCTTGATCGCACGATATGGAACAAGTCACGTCAATATCAGTTTGATTGGGTGTGCGCCGCACACCTAGAGTATAGGTCCCTGCTAGTAATGAAGAAGCTGACGATTACTGGCATTTCAATACGTAACAATTAGCGTTGACAAAAAAACAAGTTTCGAGTAATTAAATCTATGCAGAATGTATTAGTAGAGTTACAATAGGAAAAATCATCTAGTTACAGCATATAAATTTTTGTAATTTCGCTCTTTGGATGCCCCCTGCCTTGGATGCCCGGGGCCGGCGCCCCGTTCGCCTCCCCCTCTGCACGCTACTGTTTGTGTGTACTATGTAGCAGCACGTAGGTTCAGCAAACGGACTCACTGATTTTTCAAACTGCTTAGAACTCAGATTGTCGCAGGAATGTATTCCGGACAAAAAGTTCTGAATAATGTTTTGTTTTCTACGTGAACTCATTCCTCTTCAAATTGACAGTGAACCTATAAATATGGCACAAAATTGCTGCAATGGAGAATCGTTTATTTTACTTTACTTTTAGTTTACTTTTTGTAAAAGTGTCCGTGTTGATTTTTACAATGATTTTTAAAGTTTTCAGCTTTATAGTTACTGGATATATTCATTTCTTTGCTTTTCTCACCTAAATTAGTGAAAATGACTTTAGAAATAACTGAAATGTCAAAACATTTGATCGTCCTTGGAAAGCGCTTCATGCGCAAAAGCGCCGTCTTAAAGTTTTGTATTTGCAATGATTTAGTTACAATTAAGCACCAGGTTGAGCTGAAATTTTTTTTTCTGTTTTACAACAGCACACTTCGGAGGTGACATATAGTTGCACAAATGATGTGAATATCTTTGTTGTAAGAAATAAAAAATAAACGGCATGTTTGTTGAAGGCTTGTCATTACAACTTTACCATAGGCATGGTTTTCATGTCAAAATTTTCAAGTAAGTTTTCATCAAGTAAATCTCGGAATTCCCTTTTTTGTTTTCTTTTGCTGTAAAGAAGAAAAGGAAGTTCATCGCTTCTTCCGATTGAGCTGTTGGTTGAAGGAGAATCGGGTGTACGGTGGTTGGCCTACACAAATGTGGTTGTTTGTCGGTGCAACAAAAACCATGGGAAATGTTTAATAAATGAGGCAGGTGCATCGCTGGGTCCGATTGCTACGGAGGCCGCCTGTCAGTGTAGTGTCCGTTACACTGGAGAGAGATGTGAACAAGAAGTAATGCCGTGCAAGTGAGCTTTTGTTAACGTCAAGAGATTTGTGTTTATTTTTCTTCTTTTAATAGCTTTTTTGCTGCACTTGAACGTTTTCGAATCCTTATTTTTTAAGAGAAAACCCTTGTTTTATCGGAGTGCCCTGTAGAAGCGTTAACGACAAGGGAAGAAGCATTGCTAAACGATACGTCTGCGACCCTTGTCCACCGACCCTCAAAAAAGGCAATGGTGAAACTTGTTACCACGACAATCCTTGTCTGCGACTGTCAGGAGAAGGTGCACACAGATGCGTAAATGCATTCTGCTTACATCAGCCTCAAGGATCATATACTTGTCATTGTAACGACGGGTATAAAAAGAAATCAGAAAGTCAGCATATTTGCGAAGGTAATTTAAAACTGGTGTTTTACTTTAAATGTTTGTTCTTTTAAGCACGACAATCGCACAAAATTTACCGTTGTTAGTTTTGTCTGTCCGTTTTGTTTTCAGAAGATAAAATTGTTATGACCATGATAAAAGATAATTTTTTGTGCCCACGCCATGTCCGTCTTTATCTGTGTTTATCATTTATTAATTTGGCAGTCAGTATTTTTGTGATTCTTTCCTCTTACGTTTTGTGTCAGGATTTACTTGGCAAGCAAAGCAAAAACCTAACCAAAATCCTTATGATCAAGAGATAAATCTATTCAGAAATCCATTCAGATAGTGTGTTTGCAGTACATCGAAACTAAGGTGCAAGATGTTTGGTTGACTTGAAAGAAAACTCGGTGCCAAAAATATATTCGAGTAAAGAACAGTGGACAAATTTTAACAATTCGTAATCGATTTATCAGCCATACGCAAGTTGCTAAAATTATTTTCGTTCTCCTCCGCCTGTGTAAACATTTATTTATGTAAATCCTAATTCTCAGTTGTCAAGGCTAAGCATAGACGTCGCCTCAAGCTGAAGAATTAAGTGGGATGTGACCTGTCAGAAACCTCTTCTAGTATACATATTTAACAGGAACACCTGTGAAAATATCAAGGTTTGAATGTGATTGAAGGATATTGCAGGTTTTGTGAATTTGATTAAATCACAATCAAAATGAAACATTTCAGTATATTTTCTCAAGAGATAGCTTGCGATTGCTTGTGGTTGTTTGGGATTCGTTCAAGGAGCAAACTCTGTACCAGAAATAAACCCTCTTTAAACCTATATGTAATCAAGGAGCAAGGTTTTAATTCAGGGCTGCTAGTCAGATTACGCGCATATTTGTCCCCATCAGGTTCCAGTCTTATTGAAATAGAATGGAAACTCTTGCAACTTAGTAGTAAACTCTCTTTATGGAATTCTGCGCACATGTAGCTACACTAGGGGTCCACTATTTCTGGATATATATACCAACAGGTCCAAATATCCGAGTAAGTTAAGAATCACTGAAGCATCTTATGCACTTCCCAACAAACGTCAGTACATCGGCAATTATCGTGAAGCACTTTCAATTAATGTTCCGTTACAGACGATTATTATATGTAAGCTTCTCATGAAAGATAAGGTGTTGCTGCGCAAGGAAAACCAAATCTGCTTCTGAAAAACTTCAGCTGGTCACAGTATATTAGGTTTGGTCAGATTTGTTTATAACTGCTTTGCCTTCACTCGTAAGATTCATAAAGTCAGGTCTGCAATATAGTGCAAAGTCATGGGAAGCATTTTCATTGTAATATATTGCTTCCAAAATATATTCATTTCCGATACGGAATGGGATTATTTGGCGCCGCCGTTTTGGTGACGACGGTTTGGCGCCGGCGATTTGGCGCAGGGCTGGTTTGGCGCTAGCGCTTATCTGTTTGATTGCTATAACGCACGACGTTGTTGCCTCTAGAACAGTCTTTTTTCCACCTTGCGCGGCTGTTTTTCAAGAAGGCAACTGTTGTTTTTTAAAGAAAACAACAAACAGTGTGCATTTGCATTTGTCTTGAAATGAGATTGAGCGTATGTCTGTGTTTTAAGACTTTAATGAAGTGCTTTTCTTAGAACTAAAAGAATAAATGTCGAGGCAGCATACAGAGAAAAGCATATATCCAATTGGGAAGTAATCATCCATCTATTGGGAATTCATTGCTGGTATTAGACTCACGGGCACCACTTCAATATTTGTGAGGTCTAGCTTGCAATTACGATATAAATTAAGTCTTATCCATGTTTTTAAACTTTTTTCCATTTTTTTCATTGGACGACCGTTGTGTCCCATTTTCGTTACACACATTTGTCCGTCTCTGCACTGGCGCCAAAATATCCCGGCACCAAAACAGCTCGGCGCCAAAAGGCCGGCGCCAAAAGTACCTGGCCCGTTTGTGAAGTGCCGATATCACTGATGTAATTGAAAAAGATTTTATAATCGTGTTTTTATACTGTCGGTTTCAAATTGTCTTGTTTCGCGTGTTTCAAGCAGCAAGGTATGACGTGCTAGTAAAGTTACCGCAAGGCGTGGACGAGTAGTTTCAAGATATTTGAAACTTAAAGAAAAGTGCCATCATGTCGAAAGTAAACCTCTAATTTGAACTTACAGTATTCCGCTACAGTTATGCGATTATTCTAGTATTCCTTTTAAGTCCATTTTCGTGCGACCAGCGAACTAACACGGTGTTGCAACTTTGTTTTTTTAGTGGTAATGGTTTATTGTTTCATATGACTCAGCCAACAAGCAGAAGGACCATAAAAGCCATCGCATGCAGTAGACCAACCATTAGCGACAATTTGAGCAAAGGAAAACACAATGCCACAATAGCTGATCAGTGCAAGCAAAAACTGGCGCTGCGTCATATAGGATTGGCGAAAGTACGTGGCGGTCATCTAGTCAACCAACCCCGTTTATCACTTTTTGACAAGTGTTGAGAAACAACAGTCGGAGATCGAATAGGCATAATGAAAAGAAAAACAAAAAAACAATGAACATGGTGAAGAAAATGCACTGGTGAAAGCGCATGCCTATGTACTCAGATGAGTGGATCGAATAGCGAAGGAATTTCAATTTGGTGTGGTTAGAGTATTTTTAGCAATACAAAGAAATTAAAAAAGAGTAATAAAAAAAGTAAAAAAGTTACAAAAACTAATTAATGAGGTACAAAACAAAACAAAGCAAAACAGAAAAATTACAAAAAGTGTACTTCATGCCGGAAAGTATACAATATGCACACAGAAAATGCGAAAAAGTAAATACACACAAAAAATAAAAAAGAGTTACAGAATACTAGAATACACAGTATTTTGTTCTGGACAGGTGAAATGTTGCTAAAGTTCATAATTGGGAGTTTTTTTCATGTAGGAAGTGTTTCTTAAGTTTCCATTTAAAGGTAAAGGTGGTTGAAAATTTAATATCGTCTGGTATTGAAGACCATACTTTTGGGCCAATAAATTTAAAAGAACATTTTCCTGAGGAAGAGTTAACTCTAGGTAAAAAACAGGTCTCTAGAGGTTGCTAGTCTTGTGGAGTGATAATGAATTGAGCTGAGTGGAATAAAATATTCATCAAAATGATTTGGAAGCAGTTTGTTATGATAAGAGTGTATGAATTTGCCTACTGAAAAGCTATATAGTTTGGGAAGGCATAAGATGTTTAAGTGCTGGAAATGTTCTTCTAGTGATCCCATGTTAGTTGGATTTATTATTTTCATAGCTTTATTTCGGAGCTTAATGAGAGGTTGAATGGTTGCATTTGAAGCACATCCCCAATTGAGGATTGAGTAATTAAGGTAGGGATGGATTAATGAGTTATAGACAACTTTCAGTACAGGTGGTGTTGTGTAATGTTTAAGTTTGGATAGAATTCCACAAGCTGTTGATAGTTGAGTTTTTACCTTTTGTACATAAGGTTTCCAGCTTAACTTATTGTCAAGAAGGACACCTAGATATTTTAGATTATCTTCAGAAGAAATGTTGTGGTTATTTATGGTAACTTTAAATGAAGCAGGATTGTGTTTTCGAGAAGTTAATAGCATAAAATTAGTCTTATTGTAGTAAAGAGAAAGCTTGTTGGCTCTCAGTCAGTGGTCAATTTTACATAATTGAAGGTTAACAGTTGTCTGAAGAACATTAAAACAGGAATTTGATATATGGAGATTATTATCATCAGCAAATAAAGTACTATGAAAAGAGGAAGCTTTTGCGATATCGTTAATGTAAATAAGGAAAAGTAAAGGCGAAATGACACTACCCTGGGGGACCCCGCAAGATATCCTTTTGTATGAAGATTTAAATGCCCCTATTATAGTGCACTGCATTCTATTGTGCAGAAAATTTGAGAATAGTTTATGCGAAACACCTCTGATGCCATCGTGACAAAGTTTATCAAGTAAAATTTCATGATCACAGCAGTCAAATGCTTTTGATAGGTCTAGAAATAAGGAACATGTTATTAATTTATTATCAAGGTTTCTGGGCAGTTCATCGTAAATAGTTGTAATGGCTAGTTCAGTTGAGTGATTTTTTCTAAAACCGTATTGTCTTTTGTCAATTAGATTGTGTTCTGTCAAATAAGAGTATACTCTGTGATAAAGAACTTTTTCAAACAACTTTAACAATACTGGAAGAACAGAGATTGGTCTATATTCAGATCAGGAACTTGGGCTATGAACTTTAGGAATTGGAGTGATGTGGGCAATTTTCCAAGAGTCCGGGAATTCACCAGTAGTCATGCATTTGTTGAAGAATTTGGACAACCATTCTGACACAATGCAACTAGCTATTTTCAAAAATTTGGATGGAATGTCATTGGGAGAACTGTTAGATTTCATTTTAAGGATTTTGATAAGAATTTGGATTTCATATGCATCAGTAGGAGTTAGAAATAATGAATTTTTTGAATTTATATGTTTAATAAAATGCCTGTAAGTGGTAGGGGATGGTTTTATATTTGTAGAAAGGGATTTTCCAACCTCTGAGAAAAAACTGTTTAAATCTTCACATTGTTTTTGGCCATGCTCACTCTTCAAAAAGCTTATTGTTTTGTTGAGATTTGTTTTTTATTGCAATTATTTCATTGACAAGCTTCCATGTTTTTTTATATCATGATGGCACTTTTGGAAAGCTTGTTTATAATAATTTTGTTTGGAGATTTTTTTTAAGTGGTTAAGCTTATTTTTGTAAGTTTTCTATCGTCTAATAATATTTGGGTTGTTTGTAGTCAACTGCATTCTGTAGAGGGTATTCTTTTTTGCAATGGAAGTTAAAATGCCTTTGGTGAGCCATGGTTTGGTAAAGGAGCGTTGTTCTTTTCTGGATGCGTAACGATATGGTGCATGCTTGTCAAGAGTGTCATTAAAAACCTTAACAAATTTATCGCTGAGTGTGTTAACTTCACCAGCTTCAGGATTGAGATTGTTTAGATTGTGATTGAGATCAGTTAAAAAAGTTTTTTGGTCAAAATGTTTCATGCATCTGAGTTTAGGTTTTATTTTTTGTTGGTTTAGTTTAAGATTTACGAAAACTGGTAAATGAGCAGAAATATCATAAATAGTAATTCCAGCATTATTTATTCTTTTTTCATCACATATATTTGTATATATATGATCTAATAAAGAAGGCGTGCAGTTTTTGCTGAATCTTGTTGGATTGTTGATAAGAGAAATACAACCGCAACTGGCAAGGCTATCAACAAAGTTTGTTATATTAGATTGTTCATGATACTTAAGAAGATTACAGTTAAAATCTCCCCCGATCAGATATTCACAATTTTTGTTTTGGAGATGAGTGACAAGTTTAATAAATTTATCCTCGAAGGGTGGAAATGCATGATTTGGATGGTGGTAGATAACACCAATAATAAAAGGTTTGCCAGATGAGGTTGGAGTTTCAATAAAGAGGCTTTCACAGCCTACATTTTGGAGATTTAGGTCATTTCTGAGTTGGTAAGTTAGTTTGGAATTAATGTAAAGGCCAACCCCACCTGAACTGGTTTGGGAGGGATTATGAACAAAGTTGAATCCAGGGATGTCAATATTTACAATGAAGTTGGGATTCAACTTGGTTTCTGATATGGCTATAAAAGTAGGATTTACTTCAGTCATTAGGAAAAAGTCATGTAGTTTATGCTTATTTTTACCCAGGCTTCGTACATTAAAATGAAAATAAGATAAATTTTCTGGCTTATTTGCATGATTCATTTTGCCAGTGTCACTTAAAGTTGAATACTTAGTTTGATAATGTTGAGGTGATAAGTCACAT